>Ga0181568_10002193_pt1 | contig 17736 bp, 17 predicted proteins | sample 101ome_20_FD_133758 | JGI IMG/M metagenome (GOLD analysis project Ga0181568, IMG submission 133758) | Coastal salt marsh microbial communities from the Groves Creek Marsh, Skidaway Island, Georgia - 101404AT metaG (megahit assembly) | ecosystem: Environmental > Aquatic > Marine > Intertidal... | reverse complement strand
GGGTCAGGGTCAACTATATTGACATGCCATCCGCTCAGGATAAACCGTGCCGCCCATCCGCCGCCAATTACGCCGCCTCCAATGATACATGCCTGTCTGTTCATATTTTTCTGCCGCCTATGTTCTTGGTGAACGTTTGGTAAGGCCAAGCTTGTCACGCACCTGTTGCGGGCCAATAAGCTTTGCACCCATCGCCTCGATGATGGTTTTGGCACGCGCTACAAGTGCTTCATTTGTGGCAAGAACGCCTTTTTCAAGCCATAGATTATCTTCTAGACCAACACGGACATTGCCACCTGCCAGCACAGCGGCGGCAACATAGGCCATCTGGTTGCGCCCTAGTGAAAAGGCAGAAAATGTCCAGCTATCAGGCACATTATTTACCATTGCCATAAAGGTATTCAGATCATCAGGCGCCCCCCATGGCACGCCCATACATAGCTGAACAAGGGCATCAGGGGCTAGATGCCCATCTGCAACAAGCTGTTTTGCGTACCATAGATGGCCGGTATCAAAAGCTTCAATTTCGGGTTTCACGCCTAATTCTGTCATCATGCTGGCCATTGCGGTAAGCATGCCGGGCGTATTTGTCATTACATAATCTGCTTCTGCAAAATTCATCGTGCCGCAATCAAGCGTGCAAATTTCCGGCAGACATTCGGCAATATGGGCAATTCGCTCGCTTGCCCCTGCCATATCAGTTGCTTCTGTCAAGGGCAATGGCTTTTCCGGACCGCCAAAGATCATATCTCCGCCCATGCCAGCGGTTAAATTCAGCACTACATCAACCTCAGCATCTCGAATTCTATCTGTGACTTCACGGTAATAATGTAATTCCCGACTAGGAGCACCAGTTTCCGGATCTCGGACATGACAATGCACGATAGCGGCACCTGCTTTGGCGGCGGCAATGGCACTATCTGCTATCTGCTTTGGGCTTCTAGGCACATGGGGGCTTCTGTCCTGTGTGCTGCCTGAACCTGTTACAGCGCAGGTGATAAACACCTCTGAATTCATGGTAAGTGGCATAATTTATCTCCTGACAGCTGAATAGAAACCTTTTTTCACCTATTGCATAAGATGATGTTGATAGATGGTATTGTGCTAGTATGGCACAGGATTTTGCCGTATAAGACATTAATGATACAAAAACGGTCAAAATAACAGCAGCTTTCCTAGCAGACGTGCAAAAAATCAAACCCGCATAAATGTCTGTACCCATGACCAGAGTAATCTGGCGGCAAGATGTTCAGCAAACTGATGATATGGTGTTAGATGGCAGATAAAGATAGTCAGGTGCCTGCGTTAGGCGGAGTGCGTGCATGGTGCATGTGGCTTCTTGCGGGGCTTAGCTTTGGATATGCGTTTTTCCATCGGGTGACGCCCTCTGTCATGGTCTCGGAACTGATGACAGATTTCGCCAGTGGTGGTGCGATGCTTGGCGCTTTATCAGCTCTTTATTTCTATCCATATGTATTATTGCAGGTCCCGCTAGGGGCTATGCTTCAAAGTTTTGGAACACGGATTTTACTAGGGCTGGCATTAATGCTTGCGGCTATTGGTTCGCTGATCTTTGGCCTTTCTGAGACGATTTTGCCAGCCTATATCGGGCGCATTTTAATTGGCATTGGCTGTTCTGTAGGGTTTTTAGGATCGCTTGCACTTGCATCAAAATGGTTCAGGGCAGAACAATATGCCTTTCTGGCTGGTCTTGCGATGTTTATTGGCATGTCAAGCGGGATGCTTGCGCAGAAACCGCTTGCCTTTGTGATTGAAGCGACTGGCTGGCGCGAGGCCATGTATATGCTGGCGATTTGCGGCGCCTGTCTGTCTTTGCTGGTATTTATTTATGTTCGCAATAGCCCTGACAGCCAGCCTGAATCTGTTTCTGGTAAGCTAAGCTGGCAGTCATTAGGGCATGATTTGCGCCATGCCCTATGCTGTGCAGATGTGTGGAAAGTTTCGTTTGTTGCGGCCGCCATGTCAGGGCCGATGCTGGCACTTGGCGCGTTATGGGGTACGCCCTATGTTGTGCAGGCCTATGGTCTGTCACGCCCTGATGCAGCTTTTCAAATGTCCTATCTGCTGATGGGCTGGGCTATTGGTGCGCCATTCTGGGGGTGGGTGTCTGCTAAAACTGGCAAGCTAAAGCTGATTTTGGTCGTGAATGCCGCCTTGTTATCTGCACTGGTTGCGATTATCATTGCGGTGCCGGCATTGCCTCTGGTCTGGTTTAGCGTTATCGTGTGTTTGATGGGCTTTACAGGCGGCGGCATGAGCGCCTGTTTCGGTCTGGTAAGACATGTGGTACCTGCCGAGCTGGCAGGGGCTGCTACGGGGGTTGTAAATTCGCTGACTGTTGCATCAGGTGCAGTGTTACAGCCTCTTGTCGGTCTGGGTCTGGATTTGCTATGGTCAGGCCATCTGATAAATGGTGCGAGGCTTTATCAGGCCAGTGAATACCGGATATCATTTGTCGTCATTTTGGTATCATGTATCTTAGGGGTTGTGACCGCTCTGAAATTAAAAGAATAATCTAGCGAGCTTGGTATTTCTGGAGTGTTTTAGGGGGAGTGCATAATGCGCGCTACAAAAATTGTTGCCACGTTGGGGCCATCATCATCAGATGAATCCCAGATAGCCAAGCTTGCATCTGCTGGCGCAAATATATTTAGATTAAATTTTTCTCATGGCACTCATGATGAACATCGCGCCCGCATCACCGCTATTCGGGCTGTAGAAAAACAAATCGGCCAGCCGCTTGGCATTATTGCCGATTTGCAAGGGCCCAAATATAGAATTGGCGATGTCAGCCCTGAGATTGAATGTGAACAGGGTGCGATATTATGTTTTGCGCTTCCTTCAAAAATAGCGCAGGCCGCATCAGATTTTCCAGATGCTCAAACAGTAATAGCGTTGCCACATGAAGATATCTTTGCCGCGATAATGCCCAAAGCACGATTGCTAATGGATGATGGTAAAGTGGAACTTACCGTGCTTTCTGTGAAGGATGGGGTTTTTACCGCGAAAACAGAAAATAAAGGCAGGATTTCAAGCAAAAAAGGGGTTAATCTGCCAGATACTGCACTTGATATTACCCCGCTTACACAAAAAGACAGAGATGATCTGGCATTTGCCCTGCAAGAAGGGGTAGATTTTGTTGCTCTTTCATTTGTGCAACGGGCAAAAGATGTCATAGAAGCCAGAACGATTATTGGAAAAAAGGCGCAGATTATCGCCAAAATTGAAAAGCCGATGGCACTGAATGAAATTGACGATATCATTTCTGCTACGGATGCGGTGATGGTTGCGCGTGGCGATCTTGGGGTTGAATTACCTGCACCACTTGTGCCGTCAATTCAAAAAACTCTGGTCGCAAAATGCAGACGTGTCGGCAAGCCGGTAATTGTCGCAACCCAGATGCTGGAAAGCATGATTATATCACCTTCACCAACACGTGCTGAAGCGTCAGATGTGGCAGGGGCGGTATTTGATGGCGCAGATGCCGTGATGCTTTCTGCAGAGACTGCGGCAGGACAATATCCTGTAGAATCTGTAAAAATGATGGCGTCTATTGCTCAGGCGGCAGAAGATCATATCGCCCTTTATCCGCATGATGGGCCAGCGCGGATGGATGTAGAAAATTCTATATATCATGCGGTGGCCGAAGCAGCCGTCAGGCTTGCCGAGACCATTCAGGCAAGTGCCATCATCGCGTTTACCGCTTCGGGTAATACAGCCGTCAGGCTGGCACGCGAACGCCCGAGGCGGCCTATTTTAGTGCTGTCTCCTTCTGTTGAGGTTGAACGCCAGCTTTCGGTCTTATGGGGTACACAAAGCTGTCACCAAGAAGAGTCAAGCTATGAAGATGCGGTAGAAGAAGCTGTCCGGCAAGTATATGCGCGCAAGCTAGGCGCGCCCGGCCAGTCTGTTGTTCTGGTGTCTGGCATGCCGTTTGGGCTTGCTGGCACTACCAATGCCTTGCGTGTTGTCAATTTGTGATAATGAGGGCTAGCCATGAAGCAGACAAATGAACAAGGAATTTTGCTGGAAGCACGACAGGTCAGCAAATATTTTGGCGATTTTGTTGCTAATGATAAAATTGATTTTGCGATCAGGCCTGGCGAGATACTGGCGCTTTTAGGTGAAAATGGGGCTGGAAAATCGACCTTTGTGAAAATGATTTATGGCCTGCTTGCACCAGATGAAGGCGCATTTTACTGGCAATCAAAACCATTAACCCTGTCTAGTCCACAGCAGGCGCGTGAAATGGGTATTGGCATGGTGTTTCAGCATTTCTCTCTGTTCGAAATGCTGACAGTAGCCGAAAATATCGAACTTGCTCTTCAGGGTGTGCATGACAGAGAAAAGCTGGCTGAATTAATTGTTGAAAAATCTACTGCCTATGGCATTCCGCTAAATCCGGATAGTCTGACAGCTGATCTATCTGTAAGCCAGCGCCAGCGTGTTGAGATTTTGCGATGCCTGCTTCAGGATCCGAAATTGCTGATTATGGATGAGCCTACTTCGGTGCTAACCCCGCAAGAGGCAAACCAGCTATTTGACGTAATTGAACAGCTTGCCGATTCTGGCTGTGCGGTGCTGTTTATCTCACACAAGCTAGATGAAGTAAAACGCCTGACCAAGCGGGCTGTTATTTTGCGGGCTGGCCAGAAAGTTGCTGATGTAGATAGCAAAAAACAGAGTGCAGGCGAGCTTGCCGCATTGATGGTCGGTGATGAGGTGGCACATATTAAACGCCAGTCTGCGCCAAAACAAAGCCTGCCGCGCCTATCTATATCGGCGCTGAGCCGCCCTGCTGAAGGGCCGTTTAATGTGTCGCTGAAACAGATTGAACTGACAGTTAATCAGGGTGAAATTCTAGGCATTGCCGGTATTGCCGGTAATGGGCAGACAGAATTGATGGATGCGTTAACAGGTGAATGGATCGATAAATCAGCCACCGCTTCAATCCTGCTTCACAAGGATAGGCAAGCAGATATCGAGCTGATCAGGCAAGGGCCAACAGAACGCCGTAGAGCAGGGGTTGGGTTCGTGCCAGAAGAACGGAATGGCCATGCTGCTATTGGTGAGCTAAGCCTGTCTGAAAATACCCTTCTCACCACCCATCACATAGAACAGGCAAGCCAGTATGATCTGGTAAATGATAATTTTTGCCGTGATTATGCGGGCCAAATAACGCAAAAATTTGATGTACGTTTGCCTTCAAAAAATCCGCAAGCAAGCCAGCTTTCGGGCGGCAACCTTCAAAAATTTGTGGTTGGGCGGGAAATTTTGAAATCACCTGATTTGCTGGTGGTCTCTCAGCCAACATGGGGCGTTGATATCGGGGCAGCGATTTTTATCAGAAAGGCCATGTTAAAGCTTGCTGAAGAAGGCGGAGCAGTTATCATGATTTCTCAGGATTTAGAAGAGATTTTCAGCATTTCGCATCGTATTGCGGTTATTAATAATGGCCAGCTTTCCAAAACATATGATGCGGCTACAATCACCGCGCAGAAGGTCGGGTTGTTGATGGGGGGTGCAGGATGATTACGCTTACGCCCAGACGCCATGTGGCATGGCAGTTGACTTTGCTGATACCTGTAATCGCAGTGCTGATCACCATTCTGGCAGGGGGCGTTATCTTTGCAGTTTTGGGGTATGAGCCGCTAGAAACATTGTTTGAATTTTTTATTAAGCCGCTTTCCCAGCCCTATCAGTTTGGTAATTTGATGGTAAAAGCATGTCCGCTTATCATTATCGGTACTGGTCTGGTATTTTGCTATCGGGCGAATATCTGGAATATCGGTGCCGAAGGACAGCTTATTTTCGGTGCGCTAGGTGCGGGTTTGCTTGCGCTATCTTTTCCTGATGTCACCAGCAAATGGTTTTTAGTGCCGATGGCGATTGCCGCCATGCTGGCAGGCGGGCTATGGGCATTTGTGCCTGCAGTGTTAAAAGTCAGGTTTAATACTAATGAAATACTGGTTTCGTTGATGCTTACCTATGTGGCCGGTTTCTTTCTTGACTGGCTGGTCAGAGGCCCATGGCGTGATCCGATGTCATTTGGGTTTCCGCTTACACCTAGCTATGGGGACGGGGCGTTAATTTCAGGGCTGGTCTTGCCCGGCATTGGCAGGCTGGGACAGCTTCACTGGGCAGTACCACTCAGCTTTGTCGTGGCATTTATCGGCTGGTTTGTAATGCGCCATACCCTTACTGGTTTTCAGGTCAGGGTAATCGGCAATGCGCCTCAGGCTGGCAAATTCGCCGGTTTCAAGCCAGACCGCGTAACCTATGGCGTGCTTATTGCCTCTGGTGGGCTGGCAGGGCTGGCAGGCATGATCGAGGTGTCGGCAAATATTGGCCAGCTTCAGCCCAACGTGTCATTTGGCTATGGGTTTACAGCCATTATTGTAGTGTTTCTGGCACGGTTAAATCCGGTTGCGGTGATTGTGGCTGGTCTGGTGGTGGCGCTGGCCGAACTAGGCGGCGATGCCGCTCAGATATCATTAGGCGTTCCAAAAGTTGTCACAGGGGTATTCAAGGGCATTTTATTATTCATGCTGCTTTCTGGTGAAACACTAACCCATTATCATATCCGGTTTGGGCGCGCGCAAACTGCTAGCAGAAAACATCAGGAGGGGTAGAAATGATTGACGAGTTGCTTATCACCATTCTGCTTACATCTGTGCCTCTTGTGTTTGCGGCAACAGGCGAGCTGGTTGCCGAAAAAGCAGGGGTGCTTAATCTTGGTGTGGAAGGGATGATGCTGATGGGAGCGGTGGCTGCATTTGGCATCACCGCGCAATTTGGCAATCCCTATATCGGTGTTGTAGCAGGCGGTATCTCAGGCGGCCTGACAGCAATGGTTTTTGCCTTTTTCGTGCTGGGGATGGCTACAAATCAGGTAGCAACAGGACTTGCCCTTACCATTTTTGGCACGGGGCTATCTGGCTTGCTGGGGGCGCCTCTGGTCGGTCAGGCGATTGATGGTTTGCCTGAATTATCTATCCCGCTATTATCAAATTTGCCAGTTATGGGCGTTGTGTTTTCCCTTGATGTAATGGCGTATCTATCTGTAATTATCGTGATTTTGGTAAGCTGGTTTCTAAACCAGACAAAATCAGGCCTTGTGCTACGTGCTGTTGGGATTAATCATGACAGCGCACATGCGCTTGGCTATGAGGTGCTGAAAGTGCGATTTTATGCGGTGGTATTTGGCGGGGTAATGGCAGGGTTAGGTGGTGCGTATCTGCCGCTTGTGCTGACCCCTCACTGGGCAGAAGGCATGACTGCAGGCAGAGGCTGGATTGCGCTTGCGTTGGTGGTCTTTGCCGCATGGCGTCCCTACAGGGTGATCATAGGGGCAATTTTGTTTGGTGCGGTTACAATTTTTCAGCTTCTTGGTCAGGCAAAAGGATGGGCGATCCCTATCCAGTTCATGTCAATGATGCCATATCTGGTGACCATTTTCGTGCTTGTAATCATGTCAGGGTCTAGCAGAATAGCGATTGGCGCGCCAAAGGAACTTGGTCGAAGTTTCACCTCAGGCAGATAGATGGGGTACGCTCACCATCAGCATATCTGTCATATCAGGAGATTAATGTGGTAGCCGCATTTGGCTCTGGATTTGCCATCAGCTTTGGTCTGATTCTGGCTATCGGGGCGCAGAATGCCTTTGTATTGCGTCAGGGGCTGTTGCGCCAATATATTGTTATGGTTGTGCTGTTTTGTGCGCTATCTGATGCGGTGCTTATTTGCGCAGGGGTATTTGGTCTTGGCAGGTTATTTGCCCCTATCATGCAGGAATATCAGAATGTTATTTTTGTAGGGGCGGCGCTCTGGCTTGGCTGGTATGGCGGCATACGTCTTTATCGTGCGATTATGTATAGGCAAAAAATGCTAGATGCTGAGGTGATGACCTATCCGTCTCGCTGGAAAGTGCTGGTCGCTGTTGGCTTGATGACATGGCTTAATCCGCATGTTTATCTCGATACGTTGCTTTTGATAGCCACCCTCTCGCTTGGTCTGGAAATGCCAGAAAAAATTGCTTTTGCGGGGGGTGCTTGTTTGGCCAGCCTGATATTTTTCTGCACGCTTGGCTTTGGCGCGGCAAGGTTAAGTCCGCTCATGAAAACAGCGCGTTCCTGGCAGATTGCTGACAGTGTGATAGCTGGCATTATGTTTGTGCTGGCAATAAGCATGCTATTCCAGACAAGCTGGTTTCAGCATTGGTAGAACTGTTTTTTTAGGACAGATCTTCAGACAGAACAGTCATCTGAATATGATAACATAATTCGCCTTCATCATCATCGCGATATACAGCACCAAATGTTTCATCATCTATCAGTAATTCGACAGAATCAGGTGCTTCTGGTCTCTGTTTCAGGCTGATATTGTTGTTGCCTAGACGCTGGTGTAAAAATTTTTCCAGCTTTTGAACTTCAGTAGGTGTCATGTCTTGCTATTTCGTCTGGTTGTGTAACAGTGCAGGCATGATGACGAAATTCACCTGATTTGTCTATGTAAGATTTTATCTGGTCCTATCCGTGCCGTGCTATCTGCCCGCCAAATTTTGGCCATGAAGGACGAGTGGATATGTTCTTTGACTGGCAATGGCTACATTTAAGAGATATGCCTAGTTCTGGTACTGGATATTGTTTTCCAAATCGCTCAATAAACCGTTCAGCAGGAATCTCGGCATTATGCCCACAGGCATTGCACCAGCAAAATACGGCCAGATTCTGAGAAGACAGCCATTCAAGCGTTACTGGCTGCACATCTGCGCTTTGCTCAATAGCCTTCTGTTTGATCCGTCCCACTGTGGTGATTTTCCGCTTATATGTTCTTGTTTTGTTCTAATTTAGAAAAAACTTAAATAATAAACAAGCCTAAAGCAGAGGGCAGGCAGATTTTTTTCATAAAATGATATTTTGCTATATGGCTATCTGGTTCTAGCTGGCTAATGGATAAGGCGGGGTAGCCTGTCAAGATAGCTGATCAGATCGGCAAAGCGGGTTGTTTTCAGCAATGTTTTTTTGCGGTCATACAAAATAAATTGTGGCTCGCTGTTGGTTTTTAACAGACGCTTTTCGATGCTGAATAGGGGATGTTCATGAGCATGTTTGAAAATTGAAAAAACAGCTCTGTTCGGCAGGTGGTCAAGCGCATAATCACGCCAGTCACCATTGGCAACTCGAAATGAATAGGCAGAAAGCAGGGCATTCAATTCAGATTTTGAAAAATAGAGCGTTTTCTGTTTCTTGCGACCAAGAGGATAAATGTGCATTTCAGCCTGACAAATTGAAAAAAGAACAAATAGCGTATCTGAGCAGATTTCTGCCCTCACACGATGGTATTTATGTTGATATGATGAAAACTGCTGGTCAAGAAAAATGTCAATTTCGTATATATCGGCATGAAAAGGCTGGAAAAGGCAGGCATGATGACGGTATAAGACAAAGGCGCCGTTATGGTGCAGCTATCAATGCACACCAGATAAAATAGGGAAACAGGCCTAATGGCTGATATTTTTGACGAAATTGAAGAAGAATTGAAGCAGGATAGGCTCAATAGCCTATGGACAAAATATGGCAGTTATCTGATCGGTTTTGCGGTGGCAATCGTGGCTGTTGTGGCTGGCTATCAGGCCTATACAGGCTGGCAGAAAAATACCATTGAAACGGCGGCAGATACTTACCATCAGGCGTTAAAATCAGAACAGCCAGCTACAGCACTTGGCGAGGTGAGGTCTGATTTAAGTGCAGGGTATCAGATGCTGGCTGGATTTAGACAGGCTGAAGCACTTGCCAAAGACGGCAAGATGGCAGAAGCAGAACAGGCATATCTAGCGCTGTCAACAGATAGCAATATCGACAGCCTGTATCAGGATATCGCATTATTACTGTCTGTTATGACCGCTGCCCAGACAGCAGATACAGCTGAACTTAAACAGCGTCTCGAGCCGTTAATTTCTTCAGCGAATGTACTTCAGGGGCTGGCGCTGGAACAGGCTGCGGCACTTGATATCAGAGATAATGATATGGCCTCTGCGCGCACCAGACTTGAGCAGATTGGCCAGTTAACAGATATTTCAGGCAATCTGAGAATGCGCGCAGAACAGCTTCTGGATATTTTAGGAAAATAGGCTGAGATTCTCACCTCTATTCACAAAAAGGGTAAGATGCAATGACACTGGCCGCAGTAGATTTAGATAAAAAACAGGCACATGCGATAAAAGCGCTGATGCCATTGGCGCTATGTGTAATTGCAGGGCTGATGCTAAGCGCCTGTACCAATCGCGAAGTGATATTAAAAGGAGAGCGTGAAGCTATCCTTGCCCAGCCACAGCAATTGGTCGCAGAGGATAATGCACAGGCAGAAGGTGCGGGCCTGTCGCAAATGATCAGAAACATCAATGCAGGTCATCCAGGTTTGAATGCCGGACATGCTGGCGGTCATGTTGAAGCAGAACTACCCTTTGCAAAACAGTGGACAGCTTCTATCGCAGGGCCTGAAGAAGATATTGTCAGCCTGCCTCAACCGGTATTTGGAAATGGAAATCTATATCTGCTTACAGGCAAGGCAGACGTGATTGCGCTGGCTGGTGATACAGGCGAAGAAGTGTGGTCAATGTCAGTTGATAATGGCAATCGCGGCGTATATCCGGGAAGGGCAGGTGGGTTGGCTCTGGTTGATGATATGCTGGCAGTGCAAGCCGCCCGCAAAGACCTATCGCTGCTAAATGCTACAACAGGTGAGCTTAGATGGTCGGTGACACATGATGCACCATTGCAGGCAGGCCCTACCTTTATCGGAAAAGACGCGGTGATCGTGTCTGATATCGAAGGCCAGCTTTATGCCTATCTAACAGAGACTGGCGAATTATTATGGGAAAATGCAGGATTGCCTGTTAGCACAGTTATTTTTGGTGCAGCTTTCCCTGCCGTGCATAATGATATGGTGGTGATCGCAGGGTCTGGTGGTGAAATGTCCGTGCATCAGGCATCTGATGCTACGCTTATCTGGGCTGAAACACTGGCTAGCCTGTCACCTAAAACGCCGCTTGAAGGTTTGTCAGATATTTTGGCGCATCCAGTCCATGATGGCCAGAATATCATTGTGGCATCTCAGTCAGGGCGCATTGCATCGTTTCAGGCAGATACCGGATTGCTGAACTGGGAACAGCCTATCTCAATTGCCGTGATGCCATGGGTCGCAGGCCAGACAGTATTTGCGGTCAGTATTTCTGGTGAATTATTTGCCTTGCGTGCATCAGATGGTGCGGTGCGCTGGAAAACATTATTGAAAGATTCAGTTGATAGCTCTTTGAAAGCAGGCGATGAATTGCCAAATTACCTATCGCCTTTTGTCGCTGCAAATCAGGTGCATATTGTGTCCCAAAATGGGGTGCTTTACAGTTTTGATGCAGATAGCGGTGTTCAGCAATCATCTGTTTCTATTGGCGGTGATATCAGAACCCAGCCCCAGATTGCAGATGGCGCAGTATTTATTCTGTCCCAGTCTGGCAAAGTAACGATGTTGCGTTAAGATGACTATCTCAATCGCCATTGTAGGGCGTCCGAATGTAGGTAAATCTACGCTATATAATAGGCTTACCGGCACGCGGCATGCGATTGTTGATGACCAGCCGGGTGTTACACGTGACAGGCGTGAAGGCGATGCCCAGCTTGCCGGCATGCGATTCCGTCTGATAGATACAGCAGGGCTTGAAAATGCCCAACAAGGCAGTCTTGAAGACAGGATGCGCAAACAGACAGAACAGGCGGTATCTCAGGCAGATTTAACAATGCTGGTTATTGATGGTCGTGCAGGTCTGTTGCCTGATGATCTGTTTTTTGCCCGTCAAATCCGTAAAACAGGCGCAAAGGTAGTAGTGCTGGTAAATAAATGTGAAGGTCAGGCTGGCCAGACAGTGCTTGCAGAAGCCTGGCAGCTAGGTCTTGGCGAGCCTGTGCCTATTTCAGCGGCTCATGGCGATGGTCTGTCTAGCCTGTATGATACAATTCTTGAGGCGGCTACCTCTCTTGGTCGTGAAAATGAATTATTTGATGATGATGAAGATATATACCCAGATGAAGCAGAATTGGACGATTCAGAAGAAGCTGAAGAAGAAGTCTGGTTTGATCGGGAAAAAGACCTGCCTATTCGTGTTGCCGTTGTGGGGCGTCCGAATATGGGTAAATCGACCCTTGTGAACAGCCTTATTGGCGAAGACAGGCTGCTAACAGGTCCAGAAGCAGGTATTACACGAGATTCCATTACCCTGTCATTTATCCATAATGGCCGTGAATATAGGCTGGTTGATACCGCAGGAATACGCCGTCAGGCGCGGGTAACAGACAAGGTCGAAAGATTGATGGTTACAGATGCGGCGCGGTCAATTCAATTTGCGCGTGTCTGTATTTTAATGCTAGATGCCCGCCAGCCGCCCCATAAACAGGATATGGTCATTGCCCGCCAGATTACAGATGAAGGGCGGGCATTGGTTATCGCAGCGAATATGTGGGATGATGTGGCAGATAAACAGGCCGCCCTTTCCCAGATTTATGACCGTCTTGAAACGTCCCTTGCTCAGGTTAGAGGGGTGCCGGTAATCCCTATCTCCGGCATGTATGGGCGCGGCCTTGATAAGCTGTTAAAGGCTGTTGAAGATATGCACGCTATCTGGAATATGCGGATTTCAACAGGCAGGCTAAATAGATGGCTAGAACCAATGCTAGAAGCGCACCCGCCGCCATTATCACAAGGGCGACGTCTGAGGATTCGCTATATGACACAGGTGAAAACGCGTCCCCCCACATTTGCCCTGTTTGCAAGCAAGCCTGTTGATTTGCCAGAATCCTATCTGCGCTATCTGATCGGCGGCTTAAGGCAGGATTTCGGCCTTGACGGGATTCCTATCAGAATGATTTTGCGCAAAGGCAAAAACCCTTATGCCAGCAACTAGCCTTTCACAGACTATCTGCTAGTATCGCAGACAGACCAGATAGCAACGCTGAAATCTGGCCAAGTCGGGCAGAATCTACGCGCCGTTGAGGGGTTTCAAACAACGTTCTGTTTAGTTCAATCTGAAGTGTTTGAACCTGTATGTGCGCACGGTCTTTGTTCAGCCCGTAATGGCGGGTAATAAAGCCGCCTGCATAGGGGGTGTTCCATCCCCAACTAAATCCAGATGTTTTCATAAATTGATCAATGCTGCGCGATATGATGCGGGTGCAGGTTGCACCGTGCAAATTGCCAAAAATAATATCTGCCTGCTGTCTATGGGCATGGTCATCTGGCATTGAATGAATATCACATAATAAAATCTGGCTATGATACGCAGATGCGTGGTCTATCATCTGCTCAAGCCTGCGGTGATAGGGGATGTGATGCAAGGTCAATATTTGTTCTACCAACAAAGGGTTGAGCATGCAGGCATGCAAGGGGCGGCGTTTTGCATCTAGTCTTGGAATAACACCATAGCCAGCTCTGATATAGGGCTGATAAAGCTTTATCAGCGCGTCTGGTCCATCTGCCGTGATTGGATGAAGCTTGCTATCTTGTGCAAAAATGGGTCTGTTCAGGTCAACCACAGCACGTGATGCCGAAGCGATCAGCGCATGATAACCCTGTCTGGCAAGCTCGCGGACAATCACGTCAGTTCCCTGTTCTTCGAGTGTTCTGGCATTGGCTAGCTTGCTTTTGCTGAACATTTCTGAGGCGTAATGCCGGCCTGCATGTGGTGCTGAGAATAGCAATCCAGAGCTTGAAGATGGGGCGATAAAATATGCAGGCGGGATATCCGCTAGCGCAGAATAGCTGTAAGCGCTGGCATCTGAACGCCAATCCGCACTTGGTATATCTGATTGTTGTCTAACCGATCTCATAGCATCTATCATGGCGGTACATTGTTTGGGCTGTCAAATAAATCACTAATTACAGAGCTAGGCTGGCAAACCGGCTTGACTTAGGCTATGAAGTTGCTTATTGACCCTGAGACTGGTAGTTTTTTTGCAAGAACTCATCCAGTTTTTGAAATGACGGAGCGTTAGCTCAGCGGGAGAGCACCACGTTGACATCGTGGGGGTCACAAGTTCAATCCTTGTACGCTCCACCATTTCAAACCTTGATTTGAGCACATCTAATCTAGCCTTGAATGATGATAACGCATTGGCTTTTTGTCATGGGCAGGCATAAAAATTCTACGACTAGCCAATTACATCACAGGGCATGAAGGTAGGTTATGCGACAGAAATTTAATGCAGAAGATAAGCGAATCCTTCGCCAGTTTAGCCTAAGTATCGGGCTGTCAATAATCGCTGTGATTGTGGTCATTATGCTGGTGTAGCACGCAGATTATCCAGCGCAAAATCGTGTATATTTTTTTAGGTAGAACAAAAAAACCCTAGCGATAAATCGCTAGGGCATGGTTCTTGCATTTGGAAGACTGATGCATCCCATCAGCTAGTTTCTTTGTCCTAAATATATATACGGCTATGGGATGCATTGTTTTAATTTCATCTGAAAAAAAACAGCATTTTGATGCTGCCTTATCTTCGGCATGCCTGAAAAAGCCAGGATAGATGGCTGTTAAAACCACTCTTTACTTGACCAAATCTTTGCAAGTGACAACCATGTTACAGAAGCGATAGGCGTCAGCGCCAACCGCTCAATTTGCCGGAGATTAGCAGATGACACAGATTACCCATGTTGAACTTCATCAATTCGTATTTGATGCCATTAATCTAGCCCCTTCTGAGGATGGCGGCTCTATCGGCGGGTTATTCTATCAAAAGGGTGCAAAAACACCCATCACCAAATATGCTGTCCAGATCAGAACAGAAGATGGCTGTGAAGGCAGTTATGTGCTGCAATGGGGGGCATCAAGCGCGGTGTTCGGGCAAATGCAGATGCTCGCACCAATGCTGATTGGCAGACAGGCAGAACATCGGCAGGGCATTTATGATGATCTGAAGCGTGAGGCACGCCAGTTTGACCATATGGGACATGGGCCGCTAGATATTGCATTGTGGGACTGGCAGGGAAAGGCACTATCATGTTCTGTATCAGATTTGCTGGGTAGTTATCGTGATAGTTTTCCAGCCTATGCAAGCACCTATCATGGTGACAGGAATGGCGGGCTTGATAGCAAGGAGGCATTTGCAGATTTTGCGATTTATTGCAAAGAAATGGGCTATACGGCTTTCAAAATACATGGCTGGCACGAAGGCAATGCCAGAGAAGAAGCAGAATTAGTGCTTCATGTTCGCAAGATGGTTGGCGATGAGATGGTGCTGATGCTTGACCCTGCATGTGAATTACGCACCTTTGCTGATGCCCTTTATGTCGGGCGCGCCTGTGATGAGGCAGGCTATTTCTGGCTGGAAGATCCCTATCGTGATTCAGGCGTTTCAGCCTTTGGCCATAAAAAATTAAGAAGCATGATCAAAACACCCTTGTTACAAACTGAACATATCAGAGGGGTTGAGCCTAAAGCAGATTTTCTGCTTGCAGGCGGCACTGATTTTCTGAGGTCTGATCCAGAATATGATATGGGCATTACAGGCTGTCAGAAAATCCATCATATGGCTGAAAGTCTGGGGGTCGATGTTGAAGTTCATGCCTGTGGTCCGGCTCACCGGCATTTACTTGCGGCCTCGCGAAATTCAAATTTTTATGAAGTTGCGCTGGTTGGCCCAAATTGTCCAAACGCGATTGCACCTGTATATGGCTGTGGTTATTCAGACCAGCTGGAATGTATCGATAAAGATGGTAGGGTATCTGCGCCAAAAGGGGCTGGACTTGGGGTTGAATATGACTGGGACTATATCATCGCCCACCGGACTGCCCATCTTCAGTTCAGCTAACATGATGACTGTGTCTGATATAGAACCAAATTGCCCCACCATTTATATTGATGCAGACGCCTGTCCTGTGAAAGCAGAGGCCGAACAGGTAGCAACACGCCATAAATGCCCATTGATATTGGTTACTAATGGCGGGATCAGGCCATCGCAAAATCCGCTAGTGCGGCTTGTAATTGTAGCTATGGGGGCCGATGAGGCAGATAAATATATCGCAGATTCTGTAAAACAGGGGGATATTGTAGTCACAAATGATATTCCGCTTGCATCAAAGATCATTGATAAAGGGGCCATTGGTATTCGGCATAATGGCTCGCTCTTTACCCCTGAAAATATAGGGCTGCAACTTGCAAATCGGGATATGATGGCAGATATTCGTGCCGCCAATCCTTTTTTGATGGAACAGAATAAGGCTGGAAAGAAAAGTTTCAGCAAATCAGACAGATCGCAATTCTTGAATCGGCTTGAGATGATATTATCTCAACAATAGTGATAGCTTGATAGGATTGAGAAGATATACAAGGTAAGAAGTAATGGAATTTTTGCTGATTTGGGTTTTAAATAGCCATTTTGTTGATAGTGGGCTGCGCTATAAAGATGCTGGTGAGTGTTATGCAGCCGCCCAGAATGCCGGAAGCGAACTGCAATATTCAGGCATAACACCGCCTAAATTTACCTGCATTCCGCTTAAACAAGGCTATGAATTCAAACTCTACCTTCAGCCTGAACAGTCTAATTCACGATTTCCATTCTAAGACTATAAGCTTTAGGCCGGTCTTGTCGTTATCCACTGGATAATCTGAAAAGCTGAGATACAGAAGCGGCACATATGAGCGCAACAAACCGGAAAGCTAGAAAAAAACTTGTCAATAGTGGCATTTTTCTTGGTCTGCTAGCATGGCTGATACCCAATGCGGTTGTGGTAACATCCGGACTTGCCTGTTGTTATGAATCAAGTCCGGTTGAAGAAAGCACTCCTGTTTATGATGATAATCAGCTTCCGGACCAGATAGCCGATAGCGCGCCATCTAGTCCAAATACAGCGTTGCCAGCTGTCTCTGGCAGTCAGCAATCATCTACCTCAGACCCGATCACAGATGATGGACAGCCTAGCTATTATTTAAGTTCATCTGGATTTGGGCATCACATCAAAATGCTACAAGCTGAAGGAAGACAGCTCGAAGCGTTGATGACAATCAGACAGAAGCTGGCATTATCACCTCAGGATATGGTTGCAACAGCGTTGCTGGCTGAACAGATGCAAAAATTTAAATTGGTTGGTAAGGCCAGAGATATTTATCTTTCCAGACATCTGCTAAGACCATCTGATAAAGAAGTTATTGATGATAATCTGTCATTTTCAATGGGAGATAACCGTAATCCAGATGAAAAAATAACTGCATCACAGACAATTTCTGAATTTTCACTGCAGACAGATAGTTTAAAAAGACAGATCGGGATTCTGTATCGCGGCATTGAGTTGAACTAGCGGCTCTTGACAGATATGCTCGCAATTCGTCAGAACAGTCTATGATGGAACGTGCAGACTGGACAGAGCGTATTTCAAGAGCGGTGATGCGTCATTTTTATGAATATGGCGAATCAGTGCTAGCTGAATTTACCCTGAAATCAGGCAGAAGAGCAGATGTAATTTGCCTGTCAAAAGATGACCAGATCACCATTATCGAAGTGAAATCATCAAAAGAAGATTTTCTGTCTGACCAGAAATGGCCTGAATATATGGCATGGGCAGATAAATTTTACTTTGCTGTGTCAGATGAATTTGACCTCTCATTGCTGAAGGAGCATCACCAGTGCGGCATCATTGTCACAGATGGGCTGGCTGTTCATATAGAACGTG
>Ga0181568_10002191_pt1 | contig 17753 bp, 10 predicted proteins | sample 101ome_20_FD_133758 | JGI IMG/M metagenome (GOLD analysis project Ga0181568, IMG submission 133758) | Coastal salt marsh microbial communities from the Groves Creek Marsh, Skidaway Island, Georgia - 101404AT metaG (megahit assembly) | ecosystem: Environmental > Aquatic > Marine > Intertidal... | reverse complement strand
TCGTCACCAATACTTGGTTGTTTTAGGTATGGAACGAAATCAACACCACTAGTTTGTGTTATCGTGAAATTTTGAGATTGTGAACAACCATCCGCGTCTGTAATTATAGCGGTATATAACCCTGGACATAAATTATTATATGTTGTAACTTGTGATGTTGGAAAACCGTTTATTTTGTATGTATAAGGCAGTGTTCCTCCAGAATTAGCAACAATTTGTACACTTCCATTACATAGCCCACAAGTTGCTCCTGTTGTTGATATGTTATTTATTGTGAATTTATTAGTATTTGATACTACTGTAGAACCTGTGTAGCCACACCCACTACCATTGTCTATTGTAAAGGTGTAATCACCTGATGGTACATTATTAAATGTGGTATTTGTTGAGTTTATAATTGTTTGTTGGGTGTTACCAGAGGAATCAATTAAAGTATATGTGTATACACCTATTGGTTCTCCACTATTTACAACAATTGTTATTGTACCATCTGATCCATTACAAGTTGAGTTTGTTGTTGTGACATTGGCAAAAGTAAATGAATTAGGTGTTACTAATAATACAGTGTCTGTTGTTGTACAAAGGCCTGCGTCAGTTACTAAATAAGTAAATAAACCTGATGTTAAACCTGTGAATGTATAATTTTTTGTAAATGATATTTCTACAGTTCCATTTGATCCTGAATAATAATATGGGGCAGTTCCATTATTCACAAATAAAGTTACTTCACCATCATTTGAAAAACAAGATGGTGGGGTTGTGTTAACACTAGTAACTTCAATTGGTAGGACATAATCAACGTCAACTGTTTTTGATAAGGAACATCCATCAGAATCTACAACTGTAACCCCATAACTACCAGAAGTAAGACCTGTTATACTACTAGTTGTTTCGCCATTACTCCATAAATACGTATATGGTGGTGTACCAGTTTCTCCTGTTACAAATAGCTTACCAGCACCAGTTCCAGTTACACAACTAGCGTCATTTACAACATAAAAACCATAATCTAAGGTGTTTGAACTAAGGACTACAAAACTTGCACTTGTTCCTGTACAACCACCACCATCATCACCTAATATGTAATATGTTCCAGCCGATAGTGGGCTAAAAGTATTTGTTGATGTTGTCGTTTGACCACTTCCAACATAACCCAATGTTGTTTCATATACTTGATAATAACCACTACCATAATATGGATTAAATTCAAATTCTACAATACCATTATTGTTACCACAACTAGTTTGTGTTATAGTATTAATGTTTATACTGCTTCCAGATGAAATAGGAATATTTAAATACGTAATAGTTGGGGTTGGTGACACACAACTATCTTGTATCTTCAATACATATGTTCCGGCTGTTAAACCACTAAAGTAGTAATTATTTGTTGCTGCTGAAGTTGGTAGTAAACCTGAACTTGATGTTTCTGTCACTGTATATGGTGCGGTTCCACCAGTAATATCAATATATATTTCACCTAATCCAGAGCTAGTACAATCTCCAGTTATAAATAAATCATATTCTATAAAACCACATCCCATTATTCACTTTCTAATTCTGGGGTACAGAGTATATTAAAATCTATACCTATGTTTAATTCAAAAAATTGTGAACTATCTATTGGTACACAATTGTTATTATATACATATACCTTATCACCAATTATATTATAAGATATTCCATATGTAAATAAACTAGCTAAAGCACCATTTACAGAATTTCTCCAAAGCTCTTCACTAGGTATACTAAAAATAGGATTACTATAACCATAACCATTAAAAAATTCATATGATGTTACATTAACACCATCAATTCTTATATCAACATACCAAGTTGTTGTTAATGTATTGTAATCACAAGATTCAGTGTTTTCTTCATTAGTTAAATATTGATTTAATAAAGTGGATAAAACATCACCAAATGTATTAATTTTAGGGTTTTCATCCCATGGATATAAATTACATTCTATTGTTTGAATTGGACAATCAAATGGTAGTATTTGTGTTGTAAACGAACATGGTTTACAAGGTATTGGTATAATTTGACATCCACATTGTCTTCTCCATACAAATTTTTGTCTATGGAAAATAGAATTTTCATATTTAACACCTGTATTCCAAATTGTTGTAGCTGGAACCATTTGCTCTATTAATCTAATCCAGTAATCACCAAGTCCATTTACATAGTCAATCATTTTTTGATATGTAAACTCATCATTTGGTATATTAACATATAAATCAGATTCTAAATATTTCCAAAAAATAGATTGTAGGGTTGGGTATCCACCTGTTTTACCATCTGATATAAATTGTCTATTTCTAACATTAATCATATTATGCCAAAACGTTTGAGCGAATTCAAAAAAAGATTTTTCTTTTGGTTTTGGTATCGACTCTGTCCAATCTATACCACCTATTTGTGGATATGGAGTGTATGGGTTTGGGTTACATCTTGTTGGTGGGACATAATTAAGTCCTTGTTCTGGTATTGGGAAGTTATATGTTCTAGACATTGACCAAACATCGTATAGAAGTCCTTGTGCTGGATTTAAAAATATATCAACGTTTTTAACATTTAAAATTAATTTTTCATCACCAATTCTATAATATGCATTAAATGAATTGTCACTAGAGTTTCTAATACCTAAATTAGAACTATTCCAACTTTTATTATTATCTATTGTTTTCTTTAATTTAAAACCCATTCTTAAATATGGGAAGTTACGATATCTATTTAAGTACTCTTCCCCATAATTAAATGGTTGTAATTTTGTTTGATAAGATGGATTTTCACCAGTAAATACACTATTTGTTGGGTCAAATTCTGATGGCATTCTATGTTGTGGGGTTGATTCAAACCAACCACCCCCAATTTGGAAAAAATAATCTTCGGTTTCTGATGGCATACTTGGATAACCAAATCTATTCACTGGGTAATCAACTCTAGTTGTTGTTATATCTTCGACTATTGTTGATGTTGTAAATGCAGTATATGGTACACCAAAAATAGTATAAACTTCAGTTGGGTCAACTACTGAAATCGCATCTGTATATGTACCTGCAGATATTGTTGTAAATCTAGAATTAAATTCTTTCATATTTATTCTTTGATCTGCGATGTATATATATTCATTAAAATCAATTAAAGCTTCTGGAGCACCAATTAATCTTAATAAGATTTCTATTGATTTTCTAGTTCCTTTTGATTTAAATAAAAATGCTGAGTTCATTATCAAATTTCTATAAAATTGATAATTTAACTCATCTGGGGTTTTACCAACTGGTAAACCTTCAAATTCATTTGTACCCCTAACAAAAAGTGATTCTAATAATTTTTCGTTGCTAATTGGGGATATATTTATAGACCAACCTAGTGTTTGTGCTAAATTTTTTAAAAGTTGTGATGGTATATCATTACCAATATTATAATTAACTGAATTCATATTTGCTAATGAAATTATGAATTTCCTTGTTTCATCAAAACTCCTACCATATAATTGTAAAACCTTTTCAAATTTTTGGTCTGGAGTATCAAATTCTTTTAAAGCTCCAGTTGTTAAAAATCTAGATATTAAATTAGTTCTACTAATGTCTAAGGATTCACCAATTTGACTTAATTTTAATAAATAATCGTCAAAAGTTGGACTAATAATATCCAAATTCCAACTTCCTTGTTTTGGGAAGGTTACTTTTTCTTTTGTAAAAAGAAAGGTTCCATTTTCTTTTTGAATGGTTTTATCAAAAAATGCTGTATACTCTGGTGTAATATTTCTATTTAATAAAAATCTTTCAACCTCATCTAAATCATTTGAAAAAACTTCATTCACATATAAATCAGTTGGTCTAATTATTAAATTTTCGTTTGACGTAGAATTATATCCAAAAGGTCTTCCTTTAACGTATAAGTTCATTTTTGTATCTGAATCTTCAACACCAGTAAAGAATGTAATTGGGTATTCATTGTTATCAACAAATAATGAATACTTTTTATACTCAACTGTAAAATCTCTTAAATAAGATGTTTGAATTTCTTTTAATTCTATATTTCTTGTTGAATTTGTTGTGTAATCAATATCAAATGGGTTAATAATTGTGTCTAAATCAATTTCAAAATATGTTTCATCATCAACTTGATTATAATTTATATTTATAGCTGTTGATATTGGTTTAAAATTAAGAACATTATTAACATCTAAACTACCAGGAAAAAAATTAATAATTTTATTTACTGATGTTGATAATCTTTTACTTAAAGAACCAAACAAAGCAAAATTAGTTATTTGACTAAGGTCAAAGTTTGGATAAACTTTTAAGTTCTTCGCACTATCTATTCTACTTTGTAAAATTGATTCAATATTCATCGAATCAAGACTTAATGGGTCGGAAAAAACACCTATATTAAAAGTCCTATTTGTTTTTTCAACAATACTTGTTGTAAACTGAAAGTTTCCTTGGGTAAAACCTCCTCCACCAACAATTTGGAAACCTACCAAATTGTCAGAAAAGGATCCTTGTCCGCTAGCTTGTGGTGGACATGTATATTTGTTTACCGCCATTATCCTGTTATATTTGTAAAGTTTTTACTAAAATCTATGTTATCACCCCTATCTTGTCTTACTTCATACAATAAGTCATTAAACTGATCTCGTATTTCGTATAAGTTGTATTGTTTGTAGATGTTATTATCACTATCGTAAATTGTGTAAATACCATCATCAATTGATTTGGTTTGATTACCATAAAGAGCTATAGCTAATGTAGATATATCATCTTCGGTAATTTCAATCTCGGTTGTTATAGGATTAAAATATGTATTAGTTATTATTATATTTTGATTTGGTTGACCAATAAACGGTGTTGCGTTTGATTTATTTGTTGGTGATGATGATGGTGATAATGTACAAAAAAGTAGATTTGTTTGACTTTCAACATATCTATATCTAATATTTTGTTGTACACTATTTGTTATATTTGTTGTTACTGGTTCACAATAAAATGATGATGTTATAATTCTAAAAAAATTAGGTACTTTTGTTCCGTCAGAATTTAAATACTCAACTCTAAAACCAACGAGACCTTGATTTGTAAATTTATTTAAATACTCTGTTGGTACATTGTTTAAGTCAATTACAATTCCTTTAACATTTGGTAATGAAAATAAAACACCACAATCTGTTATTGTTGTTCTAATTTCGGCAGGTCTAATATATAATGTATATATACCCAATTTATTAAATTCTTCAACTGGTAATTTAAGATTGTATAACCCACCAATTATTTCGGTTCCACTATTTCCACCAGTTTCATTATTATGAAAATATGGTCTTAAAATAGTATTAGCGTCTAATTTTGTTAATAAAAAATTAGTTGTTTCATCTCTAGATGGTGTATAATTTAATATAATTTCAACATCATCTGGACTAACATCAGATGGTCTTATTGTTCCGTAATTACCTATTGCCACAGTTTAATATTTAAAAATTTTATTTTATTATAAATAGTTAAAGGTCGTTTTTTTCTACCTTGAAAAACTTATATCCGTATTTTTCTAAATCACCTAAATTGTCTACTTCACCCACTCTTTCAAATGTTTCTAAAACAGATGTTTTTCCTCGTTCAACAAAGACATTGCTTATGATTTGTGGTTGGTCAATTATATTCATTAAGGCTTCGTTTTTTGTAATAGCACTTAATGTTAAATTATCATTAGTAAATCCAGATGAATATGTAAAATAAATTGTTGTACCATCATCATAATCATAATAATCAATATTATTTATAGTATATGCGGTATAATTTAAATTTGGGTTTGGTGAATAAACAATACCAACCGAACCAGAAGTTCCTGTAACTGGAATTCCGGGTTTAAATTTACCACCAAGTAATGCATATTTTGGTCCATATTGTTGTAAATCATTAATTGCCGATTGTGTGTACCCTGAAATTATATAAGGGGTTGTTGTATATTCAGAAGAAAAAAATTCGTTTAAATTTGTATTTGAGTCTCCAGTAAATATATAATCATAACTTACTGGTGTACCACTCCAACTACCAGTGTTTGGTGTAAAATATGCCGTTCCTTGTGGATTAAATATTGTAACATCACTAAATGGTATTGTGATTGTTTTTGTTATTGTTGATACACCCCATGGTGAATTAGCGTAAAATTTAATCTCATACTTACCTGGTGATAGTGGATATGTATGTGAAACTGGTGATGAAGATGTTAATGTTTGAATTGGTGAATCGTCTCCCCAATCAATTTTATATGTTGTTAAACTTAAAAATTTTAAAAAATCAACTTCAGATGTATTATAAAATATATAAGTGTATGGTGTTGTTGTGTTAGCACTAAATAAAAAATTCTTTATTAATGATGATTGTAATACAGCACCATCAAAAACAGAATAATAACCAATATCAATAGCTGTTTGAGTAAATAAAAGTGGTATTGTTAAATCTGTTAATAACGAATTTCCATTTGTTCCCCCACTTAAAATATGAGTTAAACCAGTATAGACCCCAGTATAACCACTTATAGTCTCTATTGTTGTTGCTGTTATTGGACAACATTCATCAATATCATAATACGTATTTGTTCCTGCAGTATATGGAACTTTAACCAAATCTGATACAACATTTTCTGGTGATATTTTAAAATAATATCTTTGTTCTTCCATTTTATGGGTTTACATATTCATACCAAACAATTGGTGTTTCTTCAACACCAACTAATTGATTTGGGTTTATTGTACTAAACATTTCATAAGTTTTACTATTATAATCTAATTTTACTTTATAATAAAAGTATTCACTAGAATTAAAAGTAAATAAACTAGGTGTAAATGGTGTTATTTGTGGTCTATTCATCATTCTAATAAATTTACCAGTTTTACCATTAAAAAATTTAGCGCTCATAAAAAATTCACTAATATCTATGTAATTTCTATCTCTTAACCAATATATAAAAAACCCTTCTTTATCCCCTAAAAAATCCAATTTATACTTTGGTTTTCTAATATCAACATTTGTTATATAAGATGATAAATTAACATTTTCAAATTCACCTTGTTGTACTGGTAATATTATCGAAAAATATATGTTTTGATTTACACTACTTGGTGTATCATAAAAATCTAACTTAAAAAATGACTTAGTGAAAGGTTTTCTATAAAAATAAATGTCTTGTGGTGTAAAAGCTAAATTTAAATACGAATTACCCCAATTTGATGTTGTGACTGTTGATGCTGTTATTGGTAATGAGTTGTTGTAAAAATTAAATTCATAATTTATATTAGTCTTTAATCTTTGATCTATATTTAAATATTCTTTATGACTAAATCTACATAATTCAAAATCATTTGCTGTACCAATAATTTCTTCTAATATTGTTTTTTGATACTCATCAACACTATCGTCTCTACCAGAGAAATCCCACTTCATCTCAATTGGTATATTGAGATACTTTTCATTATTGTTTGGTACTATTCTATATTTATTCACACTCATCTATTGTTGGTTCTGGTATTGTTGTTATATTTGGATTAGTTATATTTGATCCTTCTGGTATAATTCTAAAAATATAATTATCGTATGGGTAATGTGCATTATTTAAAAATGGATAGTCAACTCCCCTACCTAAATCATCGATAAAACCATACTCATAAATATCTCTCCATAAAAATCCATTTGATAAATTAGAATAAAAAGAATATGAAGGTATATCAAATAAACCATCATTTGTTATTGTTTCAATATAATCTGAAAAAACTTTTATTTTAAGTTCTTGGTGTGGGTAATAAAAATATCCATAATTATTATTTATATCCCCATTTAAATCAAACCAAGTTGGGTTAAATGTTATTTTGTGGTTATATCTTGATATAACTCTTTCTAATTGTTCGTAATCATTCCACTCACAAAAATCACCATCGATTGTACTTCCAGATAAAAAGTTATTAGTATATGTGAATGGCCCTTGTGTTGGTAACACACCACTAAAATATGATGTTGTTTGATATGGTGTGTTTGATAATACATTTGACCACCATGGGTTTGGGTTATTTAAATATAATGGTTGATTAAATTCCCATCCTTGTTGTAAGGGATTAGTCCAACCAAAATATCCTTTCCAAACTACTGTAAAATACAATGAAGATATTGGTCTTTTTTGATTATCTAAAAGTGATGAAATATTAATATCAGAATTAAAACTTAAATTATATGATCTTTTAATATCTTTTAATGAAATTCTTTCTGTATTATTTGGTGTTAAAACTTGTAATTCTTTTTTATAATTTGTTTTAAAAATTGTTTCTTCAAAACCTGTTTTAGTTAAAATACTATCTTCTAAATTAGTTAAAATTTTATGTTTTCTTATATAATATTTAGAAATTGTTTCTAAATTATTTGGATTAATAATTTTTTTAAATGTTCCTTGTTGATTTGTTAAAAATGTAGTTCCAGTATAACCTATATTTGATATATTAAAAACGTATTTTTCACTATTAAATCCTGTGTTTCCTAAACTAACTACTTGGAAGTATTTATTTCCATTATAATCGTTTGATAATTCAACGAAATCATATAAATTTAATCCATGTTTTACCGGACATCTAATTTCAATTAAATTTTGATTTTCATTACTACCAATATCGATAATATATGGAATACCATCAGAAACGTTCCAAAACCATGATGAGTTTGTAACATCATCAATTATATATAAATTTTTATTATAATCATTTTCAAATGGATATGACATATAATATGTCCAATTATATGTTGTAGCGCTCTTATTTACAAAATATAAGTGTGGTGTTACACTTCCTAGGTTTGTTGTATACCCACTAACATTATTATCTTCTCTAATAAAATCAAACTCCCAAGCCTGTGGTAATCCTTCCCACGCTACATTGCTTGGTGTTGATGCGGTAATTTGATTTATTTGATTTTGTATTGCATTTGTATAATATATATTATTTTTAAATGGTGTGTAATTTGTTAATCCAGCATATGAATTTTCAAAAATAACACTAAGTTTACATGATGGTCTAAAAATTGTAGATTTTTGTCTTTCGTCATTGTAAACATCTTGTAAATCAATATCAACGCTTCTATCAAATTCAAAAAGCTCTTTACTCTGTTGTTCTAATGAAATATTAATGTTTGTATCAGTATCTATACTTATAACATTTTTTTTAGAACCTAAAATTATTTTAGTTTTATCTATATCCATATTATTCAGTGTTAAGATAAATTTGTATATATCTGTTTATAGCTGTTTTTCCAGCTTTTAAACCAAAATAAAATTGATATGGAGTACCAACTATAATGTGAGCTAAATCACCTGTTACTGGTGTTCCAAATGGTGGTAAACCTGGTGATACTGATGTATTAGATGGATTAGGAGTTCCATCTGGGTCAAATTTAGTTATATATCCAAGACTTGTACCTCCTAATATCTTAAAGTATGGGTCAGTTATATAATTTAAATCTTGATATCCTTTAGAATAAAATCCAGTTGTAGTATCTGGTGTTGTGTTCCAATTGTTATCTTCAGATCCAAAAATAACACTAGAATCTGATTTTAATTTCCACCTATAATGTGGTACAACTTGTGTGTTAGGGTATCCATAACTATACTCAATAAGTGGTGTTTGATTAAAAACTTCAACACCTGGACTATATCTTCTTCTAAACTGAACATCTTGTGTTGAAGATGTATAAAAAATACCAAACAAACCTCTACCTAATGGTACTGTATTGTCTTCACCAATATAAATAAAATTGTCTGGATATGTATCTGAAGCAAATGGTCTAACTTTAAATTCTGAATTAATTGATAATGCTTGTGCAAAATCACCATCAATTCTATAACCTTCTCTTGTACTATTAAAGAACTGATCAATACCAACTCCTTCAGTTACAAAACTATTATTAACCACGTTTGCAAACATTGATTTTAAAAAATTAGCATTAACTAATCTAGATAAAAAACCTATTTTAACTATATCTGAATTATCTTGATAAGATGTTGATTTTATTTGATTAATAAATGGACCTTGTAAATTATTATTACCACATATTTCATTTATAAATTGGTCTCTAGGTCCTAAGTCTAATATTGTTGTTGGAAATTGTATTTGTTTGTCATTCTCACCACCTAATGCGTAAGGTGATAAACCTGGTGTCACAATGAATGGATATGTTCTTTTAGACCCAATAAACGAATTTGTTGTGTTATACCAAGGTGAACTTCTATAATAGAAATTATCACTAATTTCATTATAAATAACATTATGGTCACAAAAATTAAAAGAAGCGTCTTTATTAGGATTAAATGATATTATTTTTTCATTGTTAATTGGGAACATATATAAATTACCATTTATCCAATTATTTTGAAATGTTTGGGAAAAAATACCTCTACATGCTGCATATAAAACTGTAAATCTAGTTTTCCATTCTAAGTAATATTCCCAATCGTCTATTATTCCTAGTATGTATACTCCTAGTTTTTTATTTGGGAAACAGTAACATCCATTTGTAAATCTTTTTTTGTTTTTATCAGCACAATCAATATTTACACTTAAATTTGTTCCAGTTCCTTCGTAACAATTTAAAGGTACCATATTTGGACATTCTAGTGATTCTGTTAGTCCTGTAATCATACTATCTTGATCAAAACTTTCTCCATTAATTTCTTGAGGTCCAGTGCTAATTGGTATATCGACAAGTAAACCTTCATTTATATAGAAAATGAAATTATCATTTTGGTGTAAAGCAAAACTAGTTTCTGCTTGGACTTCTTCTGTTTTATCTGATGTTGGCAATCTATCAGATCTCATAACTAGTTTAGTAGAATCTGAAAAATTAACACCTAATAATGGGTATTTATAATATGCTGGTGAGTATACACTATATATATCTTGTTCAGGTGTTAAATTTTTTGGATATCCATATATATCTGTACCGGATACTTTATCAAGAAAATAAGAATCACTAAAATCTAAATAATTAGTCCCTGTTGATCCTGAATATAAATTATAAAAATTAGAGGCTATAAATGGTGCTCCTAAAATATATTCCCCCGATTTATTTGGTAGTACCCGATATTCACCATCTGAACCAAATAATTGTTTCATATTTGATAGTTCACTAACAATATATCCATTAGAATTTGGTTTGTAGTTAGATCCACCATTAGTTAAAGTATCAAGAGATGTATCATCTGTTGATAAATAATAATATGGATTTAGTGATGTGTATGCGGTATATGGACTTGTTATTGTAAAAGTAAAAGATGGGTGATATAATTTATTATCTGTATTATCGTTAGTATTATGTGATTTAGGTTTTTGTGTTCCTGTTGCTTGTATTGGGTAATTTAAATAACGTGAACCTGTAAAGGTTATAGTATTTGGTGTTGTAAAACCAAATATTCTAGATAAATCATATTTTATTTCTTGTTTGTCAGTATATGGGTCTACACCTCTTGTTAAAAACAATAACTCATAAGATTGGTATGCTGTTAGAGTTTCTAATGAATCATAATTACCAATTTGTCTTGTTGATGTTGTACCATCAATAGTAGAGAAAAATGTTTGTAAATCAGGTCCTGTTGCGAATGGAAAATTACTACTATCGTCAGTTGATACTGTTGATGCTTTTGCTATTATATAGTTTATTTTATGTCTTAAGTATTCTTCATGAAATAATTCTGGATTATTATCTGTATTTGAAATTGTTAGGTATTGTGCTATTGACATACCTGTTATAACTTGGAAGTATTCAATATCATTTGGATATACAAATTCTTGATTATTTGTTGTTTGTACTATTTTTACTTGAGAGGTAAGTTCTGATAATCCTGTTGGGTCTGATGGATTTGCATAATTTATATATTTAATTATTGGTGTATCTATCGTTCCAGTTGATGTTATTCCAGTAATTGAGTTAGTTAAAAATTGATTTTCTGTTGCACCGGTTATATTAATATATGATGGTGAATCTACTGGATTTTGGAAATTTATTAGTTTATCTATCAATACTCCAGTATTACCTGGTTTTACTAGTACAACTAATATTTGATCATCAAATGAATCACTACCTAAAGATGGGTTTACAGTTGTTGTAATCCTATTTAAACTACCTAAGCTAGAGGCATTGTTAAAATATTTATCTCTAGTATTAAATTCGTTTAATTTTTGAGGATAAGTTACATCTGTTGGGAATCCAAACCATCTTTCATCTTGTCCAATAGATTTGTCACCAGCAAAAAGAAATGGTTGTGGTGCGTGTAGTTTGTCATCATTAATAACATCATAACCTGAAAATAACCTTATAAAATCAATTGAAGCTTGTACAGAAATATCAATATCTAATTCATTATTGTTTGTTAAATATAATAATGATTTATATTCACCCCCATTATAAAACCAACCGCCAAGTGGATCGTTAGTATCAAAACCTGGTTTTTGAGGTAAGTTTGGGTGTTCTATATTATAACTTGATGATAGATTTATTGGTGCGAGAATTGATTTTGATGTTGCTAAAACAATATCACTATCTGATAATTCACTATTATTAGGGGCAAATGAGTCTATACCATTTTGTATATCTTCAAGTGTGATATCATCAACTTCTGGTTCTTCACATTTGCATTCACAAGTTGTACATTCTGGGTAAGATAAAAGTGGTAAAGATATTGGTGTTCTTTTTAAAGGTAATATATATTTAAAATATAGAAATAAAAGGTAACCTGATAATCCAACTGCAGCTGTTAATCCGGCAATAGCTAATCCTAAAACAATATATCCAAAAATTGGTAATGGACCAAAAATATCTATAACAAATCCTGCAGCAGTAACTAAATTTATTGCTGCTTGAGCTGCAAAATATCCTGCTAATACGATTGAAACACCTAAAAGGAGTTTCACTAAAGGCCATAATGTGTATACAATATGAGCTAATACAATTAAAGCTAATATAGGAAATGTTAATATATTTAAAAGAAATATTAATAATTGAAACCACAAATCTTGATTTCTAATAATATCATTTACAGGGTAAATGTTGTTTTCAGTTCTACATTCTCTATCATCAATTTCTTTAATTCCTAGATGCATCCACCTTGCATTACCATATTTGTATCTATCTAAAAACATTGAGGTTGTGTAGACTTTATTATAATTAAATTCATAAAAAGTGTCTTCACAATTTATTGCTTCTGCTTGATTAACGTAATCGTCCCAATCTAAACTAAAAGCATATGATTTTAATAAATTAAAATATCCCTCATCAAAAAACTGAAACTTTATTATAACATTTTGTGTTAGATCTATTGGTGTAAAATTCCATTCAAATATATTACCAGAAGAAACATTTATACTTTCTAATGATCCAGCATATGGTACAGAGTCTATTGTTAATGATATATCTTCAGCATTTATTATTTCTAATAATGTTAAGCCACCAGTAAAAGACATAATTTCAGAATATGTTGTTAATCCTGCTGTTATACCAGAAGCTCCATTACCACCCACATAAAATACTTGAAATTGTGGATAATCATATGGATCACTATCTGATGTTACCCATCCATATTCTTTAATGTTTGGTATTAAAAAATTAGGTCTAATAACAGTAGAGTCGTTACCATTTTGATTTTGCCATTTTACTTTAAATCTATATTTACCCTTTGTTGGGATTCCTACATTTGGGTCTAATGATAATATTTGTTCACCAAATTCATTTGTTGTAATATAATCTAAATTCATAGGTAAGTCGACAACAAATGTACCATTTTCATCTATTACTTTACCCTCATTAATTAATTTATGTTCTTCAAGAATTGGTAATCCTTCACTATCTAAATTAATTGTTTGCCTTATTGATAATATTTGACCAGGCCCAGTAATTAATTCACAAAATTTTCCAGTATCTTTTTTTGGTTTACATTTTGAAGTGAAATTTCCTGTTTTTACTGAATTTTCATCTGTATTTGACATTATTGATCCTAAAAATACAGATACTGGATTTATTTTAATATTAAATTCTTTTGTTAAATCAAAATCAACCCTATTTATCCCAAATTGACATATATTAGTGTCTCCCCATAATGGAGAAACATCAACAATTGTATTAAAATTTATAATTTGTGGTAATTCGTCTAAATTTGTACTTGTTTTAAAGTTACTACCATTAAAATCATTTTCAGTAGCATTACCATTTCTAATTAAATCTTGAGGTGTTAGAGAAAAACAACCAATATCTGATAAATCAACATCCATAACTAATGTTTGTGATCCAGTTGGTACCCCAAAAATCATATAATCACCACTATCATTTGTTTTAACAGTAAATTTATAATATTTATCATATACCTCAACCCATGATTGATCTACTAAAACCTCATCTTTATCTGGAAAACTACCAGTTGCTAAATGATTTGTGTATGATGGTGATTTTGGTAATAAATTATATCTATAACCATTTTCATCTCTATCTACTAATGTTTTATAAGGATATAATTCGCTTATTATTGGGTTTTCACTATCTTCGTCTGTTAAAGGAATAAAAACTGAAACTTTAGCATTTGGTAAACCATATCCATTATTTACTGAAACTCTACCAACAATAACACCATAATCTGAACAAACTCTAGTATATACTTCACTTTGTGAAATCTTTAAAGATAGAATTTCAATAAAATCAAAATCTTGTTCTAAATTAATATCAATATGTTTGTCAACCCCTGGAGTTGCCTTTATTCTATAAGACTTTGGCATTAATTTTTCTTTTTTTGATAAATAGTTTATTTCCTATTTTCAAATAATAATCTTTTTATTCGAAAAATAAATTATCAAGAAATATTTGTAGTACTATAATTTAAAACTGAAACCGTTATATCTTTGTTTGGGAATCTAATTTGGTATATTTGATTTGGTTCTGCAAATATAGTTTCATTTACAAGTTTAATTTGTCTTGTGTTTGGATTTTCGTATTCTTGTGAGGTTTGGGATGAAGAATATTCGCCCCCAACATTATTATAAACTAATATATTAGATGTTGATATTACACCGTTTTCACTTTGTATTAATCTTTTTAATTCAGATATGTAAACATTTTGTCCTAATTCTCTATTTAATGGACTAAAAAATGAACTAGTTATATTAATGATATTTGTTACAATTTCACCTTGACTTTGTGAACTATCTAAAATAACATCAATTGCAATAGATAAATCAATAATATTTGCAGTTTCAACTGAAATATAATCATTTATCATTCTATAATTTGATAAATAATTAGCTACATTATTTTTTAATGTGTTTGAAACAATTTCTGTAAGATTACCACTATTATCATACGATAACATCTTTATTTTAATTTTATTATTTTCTTCCATTATAGAAACTTTACCTGGGGCACCAAATTGTGATGGCATTGTTCTAATTATAGATTCGTAATCATTTATTGTTACCGCTCTATTTTGTGCTGCAAAGTTAAATGAAACATATTGTCTAACCTCTTCAGTTGTTGGTGGGTTTGCGCCACCAATTGCCGCAGTTACATTTGTACAAGATAGTGAATTAACAACACTATTATTTATTGTTTCTGAAGGTCCATTAACATAAAATGAAATAGTACCAATTTGATTTATAACATTAATACCGACATTTGTTACTTGTCCTCCCCCAATTCTATATTGTACAAATAATGTTGAATTTGATTTTAAAGAACTTCCAAGACCAAAATTATTCATATATTTATTTAAATCTAATGGATATCCGGTTCTAGCAAATTCTCTTAGTTGGTCTTCAGCAGATGTATTACCACCACCAAAAGTTAATTTAAAAAATCCTTCTGGTGTAAATTCCGTAATAAACTTATCGTTTGTTCTAATATATCGTCCAACTTTTATACCTGGATTATCTGATGGTTTTGTGGGGTCTTCAATAAAAACTCTATCTTCAGCTAATGCTTTTACTTCATACCAACGATTTTCTAAACCTAAAAATTCTTGTGGTTCTGGTATTGTTGTAAATTGTGTTCCATCTTTTAACAAAACACTTGTGATACCAAGTACATTTTTTTCTGGTAAAAACAACTCAAAAAATGGTCTAACATCATTTGCGTTAATTACCCTTTTAAATACTTTTGTTGTTCCATTAACAACAATTTCTCTTTTTGTTATTGTATAGTTTAATAATCTATTGTTTGAATCAAAATTTGGTATTTTTAATCTATTTGGAAAACCTTCTGAATTAACCGCAGAAGCAAAATCAATATCAAAAACTGTTTCGAATGGTTGTCCAGCTCCTGATACTTGAGCACCTCTTCTTAATATCCCACAATACCTTAAATCTTCTTTATCACCATTTGCGGGTACTACGATTGAAAAATCTACAAGTGCTACTGATGGTCTTGATCCTGGTATTTTTAACCCATAAGTTCTAGCTAAGTTATATATTGACGTTTTTTGTTGTGCGAATTGTAAAACAGTTTCTTGTACACTCCTATCTATTTGATATTGTAAATTATCATTACTGCGGCATTTAAATCTAATAAAACTGAAAAAACTCCAGCGTCATTAAAATTTTGTACAACATCTGGATAATATTCTCTAGTAAAATTAATCAGCTCGGTTCTTATACCTTGAAAATCTCTAGTTGTGTAAGATATTTTTTTGTTAGCCATATTTTTTAAATATTTATTATTATAAAGTCTGTTGAACTAAAAGCACTATTTGTGTTTCTATAATCAATTTTAATTTTTGCTGTGTGTTCATCTATTGTTAGATTGGGTGTTCTAAATTCTCTTTGACCATCATTATTAACATATGTTGTGTCTAAAGCACTAGTTTCTTTTGTTGCTTCTGTAATTGATATATTAGTTATTAAAATACCTGGCATAAAATTTTCAACAGATTCTCTAATTTCACTTTCTATTTCAGCAAACGTTGGGCCATCTAGCGGTTCAAATATGTATTCGTATAATCTTGTACCAAATTCTGGTAAATAATATCTAGATCCCTTTCTAGTTAATAATAAATGAACTAAACTACTTCTAACTTCTTCATCTGTAGTATCTGAAGCATCTAAATATTTTCCAATATAAGAGTCTACAAAGGGAAAATTTATACCATACGTAATACCATCGGCCATATCAAATAAATATAGTGTTATAAAATTTCTGATAAATATATTATTATAAAAAAAATCACTACTTTTGTAGTGATTCTTTCAAATTTTGATTTCCCCTTTCCCATTTAGGTTCATATGGACAATGTAAACATCCAGAACCACAACATCTACCTCTTTTTAAATGGTAAGATTCTGTCATAACTATATTTCCAAATTTATCTTTATAGAAATCAGGTTCAGGAGACTTATTATTAATCTCCTGAACATATAATTGTTGTATCCAGTCTTGTGTTATTGTTATTGTCATATCTTATACAATTTCACAAGCACCTCCAGCACATGCTGCTTCACCTTTTAAATCGGTATTATCTTGTAATTCTATGACTTTTGTTAAATCAACATCTTTTAACGTATTTGATAGTTTTTCAAAATCATCTTTTGTACAATCTTCAAATGGTGCTTGAGTATATGTTCCACCATTATATGGTAAAACAGATAAACCATTATAAAACTTTCTATTTTTCCACATCCAATCACCAACTAAATCCCATTCATCTTCTTTAATTGAAATTGTTGCAGATACGTTGTGGGTATTTTGGCC
>Ga0181568_10002182_pt1 | contig 17800 bp, 16 predicted proteins | sample 101ome_20_FD_133758 | JGI IMG/M metagenome (GOLD analysis project Ga0181568, IMG submission 133758) | Coastal salt marsh microbial communities from the Groves Creek Marsh, Skidaway Island, Georgia - 101404AT metaG (megahit assembly) | ecosystem: Environmental > Aquatic > Marine > Intertidal... | reverse complement strand
GTGGAATTCGATAGTCTCACTAGGAACAGAAAACTGCTGTTTTGCAGTTACATGGAATAAGGTTCTATTACCATGTGCGGTAGCTTCTTTGAAATTCTCGCCTAGTCTTTTAATTAGTTCTGCACATCTATTATTTGAATAATGTCTTTCACCATCAGGAGTTGTAAAAATATAATCATCCTTACCTAATTTATGAATTGGAACATACCCTTTTTCCTTTTTCTCTTTATTCTCATTCTGCTTATGTTTCTTTAAAGCAAGGATATCTTCAACCAGTTCATCAGTTAGATGGGTAGTAAAACTTCTTCTAGCTTTCATTATTTCTTTAGGTATATTCAATACCTTTCTAGTGGGATCAAACATTCTCCAAGTAAGACAAGTCTGACTATTAACCCTCAATACAGTATGGATATTTAATTTAAGAAAAACCCTATCCTCAATATTCTGCAACTGCTTTACCTTATACCAATACTCACCAATAAAGGTTTCTTTAACTGCCTTATGATGTGCATCATGATCTTTCTGCGGAAGTTTTAGAGTCTTTACATTAGGAGTTGGATTAGCTTGGTCAAAACCTAATTCTTCAATAGCATAGTTATATATGTGGTTCAGTAGGTATGTAGATTGTGCCATTGTTGAGTGTTTAGCAGTTTCTTTAAATACACCTTTAACCTTAACTTTAGGAATAGACTTTACAACATCTTTCAATAAGGTCTTATCAATCTGATATAGAGTCAACCCACCTAATCGTTTCTTAAGATAATTATTATAAATCCCACTATATCTAGTCTTATGGCTATCAGACCAATCCTTATTCTCATCCATAACTTTCTGATATACATTTGATAGCATAAACTTCTTACTAGCATTAAGTAAGTTATCTTCTTTGTTCTTATTCCAATAGTCGGTAGGATGAATACCTTGACCTACTAGTTTCTTTCCTTGATTCTTTTTGGATCTAGCTTCTAACAAACTCATTAATGGGTAATGACCTAGATGTATATATCTTTGTTTACGATCTAAATAGAAACGCATCAACCAAATCTTTGATCCATTAGCATGAAGTTTTAATAATAGACCATCACCATCATTAAGATACTTGACCTTACCAGTTGTATTTTTAGCCAACTGAATTTGTCTGTTATTTAATTGTTTTACTCCGTATGGCATAGTTTATTTTAGACACACATTGGTTAAAAACTCACCCCAAAATTGGACACATATTTCATTTGGACACACATTTGGACACACAATTACATTATATTGTAAGTAGTCTAATTAGACAAGGGCTAATCTAATACCCTATAATAATGCTGTTTTTAAGTTGGTTGAGTTGTCTATGCTAGTCTAACACCATCTAGGTAGGTCGGACTCTCTCTCCGCCATATAGCTAGTCTACAAGTAAATAAATATAGGCATCTTTACTTTTTATAGAGCAAATATTCTAGATTTTAACACACACTTTAACACACATTAGATTTTGCTACCCATACATTTAATGTCTTTTTCCCCCTATTTTTATACCTATTTTCCCCCTAGTTAAATAACACACATTTTACTATACGTTATGTGCTACATCTGATGTTGCAGCTATAGTGTTTATTCTTCTTTTTTAGGTATCGTTCTATGTACCCTCTAGAAATGGTAAGTGTTTTATGTATATTTTGACTAATTGAAATGATTAAAATTTGACAACTTACTTTATATACTCAAATAAATAGTCACGAACAGCGCACTGTTTTTTTAATATATACCCTTTTGGTTCTAAAAAACTTGTCATTCGTTCTAAATTTCTAACTTCAATAAGCATATACTTAAATGAAAATTTATCAAAATCTATACCCTTCAAAACTTCGAGTTCTGCACCTTCAACATCAAGTGATAAGAAATCAATTAGTAATGGCGCATTGGATTCTAACAAAATAGAATTTAAAGTCTTGGCTAAAGCTCCAAAAGCTAAAACTGTTTCGCTACCTCTTAAAAATTTTTTTCCAGCATTTATGTGAGAGTCTTTACTATCAATATCTAATTCTAAATTCTCAGAAATAGACATAAGATTTGCGTACTTAAAATCCACGTACTTTTCTTTATAATCAAAACTTACGCAAGCATTACAAAAAAAATGATTTTTTGGACTTCTTCTTTCTTTACAAAGCAAAAATTGGTAAGGCGATGGTTCGACAAGTATTCCTTTCCAATTTCTTCTTAATTCAAAATAAAGGGAATTAGAAAAAGTCACTCCATCATTTGCACCTAATTCAACATAAAAACCATCATTATAATTTAGGTATTTTTCTAACTGCTTGTCGAGTCCAGTTTGAGAAAAAAAGTCACCAGAAAAATGTTTTTTGTATAAAAATCTAAATCTACTGAAGATATAAGGTGTAGCATGGCCAAGCAATTTTGCAAAAAATTTAAGGATTAAATCTGTCATCTATATATAGTTGGGCAATAAGTTAGCAAAAATATTCTACTATTTTAAATACCTTAACACACTTCAATTATTGGTACCCTCGCTTTTTGATTCATTTTTACCCTATTTTCCTACACTATTTCACTAGGTAAATAACACACATTTTGGCTATACGTTATGTGCTACATCTGATGTTGCACCTTAAGTGTTTTATCTTCTTTTTAAGGTATCGTTCTATGTAACCTCTAGATGTTACACCCTAGTGTGTTTGGACAACCTCTAGAAGTTGACTAGGTGGTTATGCTACCTCTAGAAGTTGCATGTATGTTTAGACAAGGTCATAGATCTTGTCGGTGTTAGTGAAACCCAATTGAGTTTACATTTATGTTTATGCAACTAGATAGTTTACATGGTGGGTATAGTGGCTTTTTATTTACTGCATGGGGGGTCAAGAGTGTCTTACTATAGCACCAGTATATCCATTGAATGCGGTATTACTTTACTATGAATTTTTAGAAAATATTTTCGTGGGATAGATATATATATAGCTACCCCCACTACCCCCCAACCCCCCTTTTCTGACAGTAGTTATAGGTTCACTATATGTATATTAATTTGCTCAAATGATTTTCAACTTTTCGTATAGGACTGGTAAAGTTAGAGTAACGAAAGTAACGAAAGTTAAGAAACAAACGAAAGGATAAACAATGAAAACAATCAATCTATTACTATGTGCATTATTAACTGCAATGTCTTTTAATGTATTTGCAAATCCAAATGATAGGTATGATACAACTTTATCTCGAACCGAAAATGGTGTTTATATTACTGATTAACTCCCTCATCACAACTGAACAACATTCATAATCTATAAATGCAACAGAGACACTTTGAGGTTTTGCGAACTTCGTCAACACAAACAGAACTAATTCTGTCATGACTCTCCTGATTGTATATTTCAACCACTTGTCCGTTTATGTGGAGATTTGCTTTCCTTCACTGCTGCTCAAAATTATTAAAAGGGTGAGACGGGTATCAACAGATTTTTTTAATTAAAAATAGTGTAGAGCAGAATTAAAATCTTACATAGACTCAAGCAAAAGGTTGTTTTGTTCCTAGTTTCAACATAACCCTCTGATAAGGAGGAAAATTCTGTTTTACAACATTGCACTCTACAATCTTTAGATACATCTCGCATATTGCCTTAAGATCCTTAGGAGTCCGAACGTGCAATCCTCGGTCTTGCGACACAAGAAAATTAGCAAGGAATCTTCCTTTTATAAAAGTTGGGTCAACTGTTACGACAGTTCCGTTTTTACCCAATCTATCTGAAACTTTTTTCAAAAATTCAATTACTTCGTCATCAGACAGATGATGAAAAACCCCATTTAATATTACCAAGTCAAAATTTGAACACGTCAGTTTATCAATTTCAGTTGCGGATAAAACATGAAACTCCCCAACTTCCCCGTATTTATTTCTTGCTTCATTGATATAGATTTCAGATATGTCCACACCAACATATGCTTTTGAATCTCTAAAGTCGTCGGTTCTATTGCCCGGACCACATCCCACATCCAAAACTACACCATACCGACCATCTTGGATTAATTGATTCCAAATCAAGAACGTTTTCCTATGTGAAAACACCAGTTGAATAAAGTTATAGAAAATTGGAATTTCTAGAATCCGATGCAAACCACGTCTTTGTGCCATGTTGATTTATTTTTCTCTGACCAATAACCTTAAGCATATGCTACCACGATCAATAAACTATAACTAATAAATTAACAACTAGTTACTGTCCGTAAGAACTTGTAATGGGGTAAGATATGCAATGATGGAGATTCTTCACATCTACACTCGTGTTAGTAGTTCCGTCCAAGAAGAGGGAACGAGTCTAGAGACCCAAAAAGAATTGGGTATCAAAAAATCCAAAGAATTGGGCATGAAGTATCAAATTTGGAATGAAGGTGCCGCTTCTTCACACCATGAAAATCTAACAAATAGACCCAAAATTGCAGAACTTATTCTAGAAATCCAAAACGGAACAATTAAACATCTGTTCGTCTACAACAATGACCGTTTGTCACGAAATGACCAGACACAATTCATTATAAAAAACGCAATCAAGACAAATGGTGTAATCCTCTACACCAAAGATGGACAATACGACCTTAACAATCCAACAGACAATCTATTCAAGAGTCTGCTCGATGGATTTGCAGAATATGACAATGCCATTCGTGCTGAGAGAACTAGATTAGGGAAACTCAACAAGGTTAGAAATGGTGGTTGGTATGGTGCGCCACCACCTTATGGTTATGAAATAGTTGATGGAAAACTAGCAATCCACCCAGAAGAAGGTAAAACCGTCAAAACCATCTTCAAGTTATTTAATTACAGTATCTCCATCGCAGAAATCAAACGCAGACTTGATAAACCAATCATCTTTTTTAATAATAAATGTAAAGAAATGTAAATTTAAAACAACAGATTATTCTGCTATATATACAATCAAAAAAACTATTTTTGTTTTACTTTTTAATAAAATAATATTTTGAATTTATTATCGATTATCAAAAATTAGAAAGTTTATTAAATTTACTTAATTCTACTTATTTTTTTTTTTACTAGGTTAAAATGTTATGGTATTTTTCTTTTTAAAATGTTTAAGTATCTTTTCAAAATTTTTCCACTTTTTCCTGCGTCAAGTAAATTTAAATTCTTCTTAATAATTATACTTTTGACTTTTTGTGCTTTTTTAGAAACCTTGGGGATTGGATCTATTTTACCTTTTCTAGGAATTTTACTTGATGATAATTTTTCACAAAAGTATACTTATTTGCAATTTATCGAGTTTGATAATAAAAAACAATTGGCAATATATTTCTTGTTTTTTTTTATTTTTATTTACAGTCTAAAATCTGTATTCCTTATTTTTACTTATTGGATTCAATCCAATTTTTTTATGGAATTGGATATTAATCTTGCAAGTAATTTATTTAAAAAATACATTTCGAGTCAATATAGTAACTTTTTGTCAATACACAGTAGTAAAATTTTCAGAAATTTAAATTCTGCTAGTGGTCTAATAAATCAATATCTAACCCCTCTATTAATGCTGATTGCTGAGCTTTTAGTTGTTTTAGCTATCACTTTATTACTTTTATTCACTACATTAAAAAATGGATTTTTTTTGATTATTTTTTTTGTATTCAGTATCTATACAATACAATTTTTTATGAAAAAAAAAATCAAACATTGGTCACAACTAAGGCTTAGCCTATCTCCAAAATTAATCAAAACTATTCAAGAAAGTATTTTTGGAATAAAAGTCATTAAAATATTTGGAAGAGAAAATTTTTTCATAGATAATTTTCAAAAAATAAAAAAAAGAACACAGTTGACAATGAGGAATTCAAATTTTTTAATGATGCTACCAAGAATTTTTATTGAACTAACTAGTGTAATTGCTCTTTCAATCTTAATGATAATTGTAATAAGTCAGAATTCTAATATTTCAGATGCAATTTCTATTTTAGCTGTTTTTGTTGTAGCTGCATTTCGTTTACTGCCTTCAGCAAATCGTTTAATAAATAGTATTAACCAAATCAGGAATGGACTGCCGTCTGCAAAATTATTTTTTGATGAATACGAAAAAAAAATATTTTATCAAAACTCTAATCATAAGGAAATTATTAACTTCAAAAATTCTATCGATCTTAAAAATATTTCATTTAAGTATGAGAACTCTGAAAACTTTATTATTGAAAATATAAATTTGAGAATACAAAAAGGAAGTTGCATTGGTTTTGTTGGAAAAAGTGGAGCAGGAAAAAGCACATTAATTGACTTATTTATCGGATTATTACCACCATCTTCAGGGATTATTAGTGTTGATAATAAAGTAATTAATCCATCATTACGTTCATGGCAAGATAATATAGGATATGTATCACAAAGTATATATTTAACAAATGATTCTATAAAAAAAAATATAGCATTTGGACTTGATGATGATCAAATAAATGAAGAATTGCTTTATTATTCCTTAAAAGCTTCTCAGTTAATTGATTTTGTAAATTTATTACCTAATAAAGATAATACTTTTGTTGGAGAACATGGTATAAAACTTTCGGGTGGACAGCGACAAAGAATTTCGCTTGCTCGCGCCTTATATATTAATTCTCCAATTTTAGTTTTTGATGAGGCTACAAGTTCTTTGGATACCCTTACTGAAACAAATATTATGTCCTCTATAAAAAAACTAAAAGGGGAAAAAACAATTCTTATAGTTGCTCATAGGTTATCAACTTTAGATTATTGTGATTCAATTTATGAAATAAAAAACACAAAACTTCAAAAATATAAATTTTAATAATTTTATCTAGTTAAAAATTTTGTAAAATAATTATGCAAAAGTAATTTTTTTTCGACGTATTTTTATATTAAATTATTTAAAATATTAGTTGTAGGCTTTGAACATAAAACTTGTTGGATTTCTATTATTTTTCAAATGATAAATTCCACTATTTTAATTTCAAAATAATTTAATCATGTCATCATTCAATCTTATAGCAGTCATCGTAACTTAGACAAGTTCTGCTCGACCCGTTAGGAAAAGACTTTATTCCACTTATTATTTTGCCATTTGTATCTTTTTCAAATTCCAACTTAAATCTCAAAGCACCTTTTTTATCATATTCCTCAGTTGCTAGTTCAATACCCATATCATAAAGTGACTTTGAGCGAAGTTGACCGTTATTATGGTACATAAAACTAACCCCATCGATTATTCCATTTCTGTAATTATTTTTGAACCACAAATTACCTTCAGGGCTATATGTTGACCATAATCCATCTCTCTTTCCTTCAACAATTTTACCCTGATATCGACCCTCTACTTCGCCTGTAAATGGAATGTTAGAAGATTTTTTAAAATATAAGCCATCTCTCTCTGTTAAATCATTCATTTTTACTTTTTCACAAACACCAAGATTTGAAAAAGTTATAAAAAAAAATATAGTAATTAATCTAAACATTTTTCTCTCCCTAGAAAAATAAAATAATTATATTTGGTATGTTGATTTTTTAATCTTAAGCAAAAGTCATTTACAATATACTAAAAATTATACAAAATCAAAAATAAGGAAATGCTATGTGTAAAGAAATTTACGCAACTTTTATAATCGGGTTATTCATATCTGCCTTTGGGGTTCTCAGAATTATTTTGTTTAGAAATAAATTACTTAGAAATCTAGAAAGTGAAGGAATAAAAGCCTTTGAAAAAATGAAGAAAAATGAAATCAAAGCAAACCGTATATTTTTTCTTGGAATTGGAATAACAATTCTTAGTATTATTTTAGATCTTATTCTAGGTTGTAATTTGATTTTATGATAAAAAATTTTGTTTTTTTTAACAAAACCCTTAATATTAGAAATTTCAATTCTTTCACACATTTGGATGTCAACGTTAATAATTAAGTGAGTAATCTATTTTTATACTTAGTTCTCTAGTGGCATGCCATGCCCATCGAGGTTCATCCATAGCGGCTCTTGCAATAGCCAAAAGATTTGATGAGCCTGATTCAATAATTACACTAGTGTTGCCTCAAAATTAATAAGTGACCCTGCAAAAGTTGACATATTTTTGTAATGCATAAGGTGCCAATCATTAGCTACAACATTTGAAACCATTTATTGTATTGCACATCGGAGAAACAACAATCCTGTTATCTAATGTTATAGGACACAATTTATAATTACTAAATGATTTTTTATCAAGATTTGTCTCCTACGCTTAATCTATTTATTACTTTATCTATATGAAATTACATATATTTATAATAGAGATTTGTTTGATATTATTTCTTTATGAAAAAGACAATAATATTATTTTCTTTAATAATCTTAATACTATCAATCATTGAAATTTTTGGTTCTGATATTAAATGGTATTGGAATCAACTTCCAGCTTATAGAACTTTACTATTTTAAATTGAAATTAAAAAGATAATATTAGAATGGAAACTTTTCCATGAATTAATTTTCATAACTTCATAAGACTTTCGACTCAAAAAAATAGGACTTTTTTTGGTAAAATTTAAATATGAGAACTTTAATATTTTTTTTTCTTATCATTTTCACTCCAACTAGCTTTGCCAATTGGATAACTTATCATGAAATACCTGAATTATTTGAATGGTCATATAATTCTGATAATTTAAGTCAAGAAGATAATCTCGTTTTTGTATGGTCTAGAATGAAAATACTGGATGATCCAATTCAAGTCGGAAAAAATAAAGTAGCTATTTTTGAAAAATACGAAAAAATAGATTGTGTTGAATATTCAAAAATTACATTGATTGAAAAACACTTTTCGGATATTGATTCAACTTCACCTATTGCCGAAATTGATAGAACGAAGGTTGGAAAATCTTATTTTAAAAGTTTTAGCACTTATGGTAAATTAGCAAATGTCATCTGTGCTATAGGTAATTAAAAATTATTAGAAAGTTTTTTGACTAACTAATATATTGATGATAATTTTTGTAACAACTTAACCTTATTTAATATTCAATTTAAATGTTAAAAATTTTACTTTATTTCATTAGTATAGTTATTGTTAATTCTTATTCTGATGAGATAGATTATGATCAATTAAATTATAAGGATGGACTTTTATATCAAAAAAAAATCAATGAAATTTTTACTGGTAATGTTACTGGAATTCAAAATGGTGAAGTTGTAAATGGACTAAAAGAAGGTGAGTGGAAAGGGTTCTACGAAAATGGAAATATATTATGGTCTGGCTTTTATAACAAGGGTTTAAATGTTTCAAAGTGGATAGAATATCATAATAACGGTAAAGTTTTCACTATGGGACATTATGAAAATGGTAAAAAAATTGGAGTATGGTCTTTTTATGATAAAAATGGTACAAAGATTGCAGATGAAATTTATAAAGATGACACTGTTACTACAAAAATTTACAAATAAACTACAACTCTCAATATCGTATTAAAATTAATGACTTTTTAAATAAAGAAGATATATTATCTAAACTCAAAATAAATGAGTCTGATTTAAAAAAAAGGAGTCATATTTAAATTAATATTATTATTTATACTTTTATTTTATAAGTTTATATTCCAAAATAGTTCATTTTTGCTCTATATTATAACAGCAGTTGTTTTGTAATTTGCCTAAGCTGTTGAATCCTATGTTTTTTTTTATGGCATTAATAATGCTAATATTTATATTTAAACTTTTTATTTTTATATGTACTTAATAAAACTATTATTCTATTTTATATCTTTTTGCACACTAACATTTTGTAAACAAAAAGGGGTTGATTTCAACTTACTTCAACCTCTTACTGAGAAACCACAAAAAATAAAGAGTGAAAATTTTAATTTTGATCATGAAATTTTGTATGTACCAGTAACAAAACAAACAGTGCTTTGGGGGAACTTACCAAATTTAACTTCACAACCTATTGCTAAAATTAATTCATCAGATTTAGTGATTTTTGACACCATTTCACATGAAAGTATTCTTGAGGATCAAGGCAGAGACCCTATTTCATTTTTAAAAGCCCACAATGTAGATAAAAATAATGTTCTAACTGATTCAATTAAAATAGCAAATTCAAACATTGAACATAACTTTTTTCTTGATGGACCTCATATAGTAGTCGGTCCAATACATGTTAACGAAGCTGAACCTGGGGATATTCTTAAAATTGATGTCATAGATATTGTTCCTAGAGTAGATTATGGTTTTATTTCAAATCGTCATGGAAAAGGTGCGCTCCCTGGAGAATACCCTTTGGGTGAAAAGCCAAAGAACAGATATGACTTTAAAAACATATCAATCTTTGCTAAAACCTACAAAAAAAATAATTCTTGGTATTCCTATATAGAAGATAAATCTGGTAAAAAAATTAATTTTAAAGCAAATCCTTTTATGGGAATAATGGGCGTAGCCAAGTCAACAGAACAATCTGTGCACTCAGTTCCACCTGGAAATTTTGGTGGTAATTTAGATATAAACGATCTTGGAATAGGTTCGACTCTTTATCTTCCAGTGCAAGTTAAGGGTGCTCTCTTTTACACTGGTGACCCTCATTTAAGTCAAGGTGATGGAGAAGTTGCATTAACAGCTCTTGAACAATCATTAAGAGTACTTTTTAGAATAACACTCATAAAAAAAGAATCCTCTTCTTTTATTTCTGCACTTAATCTTGAATCACCTTTTGGGGAAACTAAAGAGTATTGGATACCAATTGGATTAAATGAGGATTTAGATGAAGCAATGAAGATGGCAGTGAGACAATCTATCAACTTTATATCCCTCAGATACAAAATTCAAAAACAAACAGCCTTAGCTTACCTTTCAGCAGCAACTACATTTGAAGTTTCTCAAGTTGTTGATAAAACTAAGGGAATACATAGCCTTATTAAAAAATCTGATTTTGAGGATTAAATGTGATTGTCAATTACTTTTAGATGTAAAATATACAAAGCACTTTATATTTTTATCCTAGATATATGCATTTTTTTTTAGAAAATCTAAAATTTTTTTTACGCTTTCATCGATTGAATACTCCTCTGTTTTAATGTGGATTTCAGGATTTATTGGCTTTTCATAAGGAGAGTCAAGGCCAGTGAATAATTTTAAATCACCAGAACGAGCTTTTTTATAAAGGCCTTTAGGGTCTCTTTGCTCACATAATTTTAAAGGAGTATCAATAAAAATTTCTATAAACTCACCTTTGTTTACAATTTTTCTAGTATTCATCCTATCATTACTAAAAGGAGAAATTGTAACAGTCAAAACAATTAAACCTGCATCAACAAAAAGTTTTGAAACTTCACCAAGACGTCTAATATTTTCAGTTCGATCTTTATCATTAAATTCTAGATCACTGTTAAGACCATGACGAATGTTATCTCCATCAAGTAAGTATGTAATAGAATTCATTCTGAATAATTCATATTCAACAGCACTAGCAATTGTTGACTTTCCTGATCCGCTCAAACCAGTAAACCATAAAATGCAAGGTTTTTGATTCAACTTGTTTATTCTACAATTTTTAGACAAGGTGCTTTTTTGCCATGTAATATTTGCAGTCATTTCAAATGATATTTTTTTAGGTAATTAACAATTTTTTCAGAAGCTTGATCAATATTGGTCAAGTCAGTATCTATAATAATATCAGCATTTTGAGGCTCTTCAAATACATCATTAATGCCAGTAAAGTTTTTGATTTCACCATTAATTGCTTTTTTATAAACTCCTTTGTAATCTCTTAATTTACAAGTTTCAATGTTAGCCTTAACGTAAACAAAAACATTGTTTTTAACCATTTCTCGAACAGCTTTTCTTGCTTTTCTGTATGGACTTACAAAAGAACAGATTGTAGATATATAATTGCTATGTAAAGTTTTTACTAAATATCCAATTCTTTTTATATGATTGATGCGGTCGTTTCGTGAATAACCTGTATCAGGAATTAATAGTCTCACATCTTTAGAATCAATTCTTTGTATAGGAAGATTTTTTTTGTTTAATTTTTCAAAAACCTTGTCAGCAATTGAGGTTTTGCCTGACAGTGGAAGTCCAGTCATCCATAAATTAAAAGGCGTAATTCTTTTTTTACCCCATCTAATTTTTATCCAAACTCTCTCATGTATCCAAAAAAGAAATATTTTAGATATCCATTCTATTGCTCCTGCAGCAATTGCAAGGTCAAGCCTTCCAAAAAATAAATATACGATTATGATGGTAGTAATTGTTGCAATTATTCTCCAACTAAAACCTTTGGCAAATGATCTAATATTAGTTTCTTTAAACATCAAATTTCCTTACAACCCCATTCAGGATATTTTTTTCTTATATATTCGTTAAGTTCTCGATCTTTATCAGTATAAATTCGATTTGAAACATTATTAATATTTTGATTAATTATGCCGGATAATATCATTCCGGCACCAATGGTCTTATTAGTTATTTGGTCTATTACAATAAAGCTCCCAGTAAAACGATTTTTATAGTATGAGTCAAATGATACTTGTTGATCAAACATTAAATTGCATTTAGCAATATCGTTAAGTTTTAATTGGTTTGTATTACTTTCTTCAAATGTAGTTATATCTTTTAAAAACTCAATAGATGAAAAGACTCCATTAATTGATAATGTTGATAATTTAAAAATATAATAGTTATTCAATTTCATAGGTGTTTCATCCATCCAAACCACATTTGCACTAACTTGATTTGAAATGTTGGGTAAAGTATTTTTTTTAATAATTACATCGCCTCTACTAATATCAATTTGCTCATTTAAGGTTAGTGTGATTGCCATAGGAGCAAATCCTTTATCAATAGTTTCTACATTTTCATTTTCAGCTTTTGGTCTAAGATCAATGATGTCTGTTGATACAATTGATTTTACAGTTGATATTTTTTTTGAAGGTAATGCCATTATCTCGTCACCAACACGAATCTCACCAGATACAATTGTTCCACTATAACCACGAAAATTTAAATTTGGACGCGATACATATTGGACAGGAAACCTGAAAATATTATCTTCATCATGATTAATATTAATTGTATTTAGAAGCTCGATTAGAGTCTTATCCTTATACCAATTACAACGAGTTGTAGTTTTAACTATATTATCTCCGTCTAAAGCAGATATAGGAATGAAATCAATAGTGATATATCGGTGATTAGGAAGATTTGGTATGATATTTTTTTTATAATCATTTTTTATTTCATTAAATATTTTTTCAGAAAAGTCAACTAAATCCATTTTATTTATAGCAACAATAAAATGTTTAATTCCCAAAAGAGCTGCAATATAAGAGTGTCTTTTCGTTTGAGTAAGAACTCCATTACGAGCATCGATTAGGATAATAGATAAATCAGCTGTCGATGCTCCAGTTACCATATTGCGAGTGTATTGTTCATGGCCAGGTGTGTCAGCAATGATAAATTTGCGGTCATCGGTAGTAAAAAATCTATAGGCAACATCAATCGTTATTCCTTGCTCACGTTCACTTGATAAACCATCTACTAGTAAAGCAAAATCAATTTTGCTTCCAGTTGTTCCAAATTTCTTACTATCTTTTTCAATCTCCTTTAATTGATCTTTTAAAATTTTTTTGGAGTCATACAGTAATCTTCCAATAAGAGAGGATTTACCATCATCAACTGAACCACATGTAATAAAACGGAGCATTTCCTTATTTTCATGTAATTTTAGATATGCCTCTATATTTTCTGTTATCAGATTTGACTGAATATTCACTAAAAATAACCTTCTTGTTTTTTTTTCTCCATAGATGCATCAGTATCAGAATCTATTAAACGTCCTTGACGTTCACTAGTTGTGCTCAGTAGCATTTCTTGAATTATTTTGCTTAAAGTATCAGCACTTGAATGAACAGCCCCAGTTAGTGGGTAACATCCAAGTGTCCTGAAACGAACCATTTCATTTTTTGCTTTTTTAGCAATTTCTTTGGGCATTCTTTCATCATCTACTAGTATTTTTGTGTTCAAATATTCAACTACAGGGCGATTTTTTGCAAAATATAGTTCGGGAATGGGTATTTTTTCTAAATAGATATATTGCCAAATATCAAGTTCCGTCCAATTTGAGAGCGGGAAAACTCGAATACTTTCACCATCTCGAATCTTCCCATTATAAATATTCCAAAGTTCAGGTCGTTGATTTTTAGGATTCCATCGATGAAATTTGTCACGAAAAGAAAAAATACGTTCTTTTGCTCTAGATTTTTCCTCATCACGTCTTGCGCCACCGAAAACAGCATCAAACTTTTTTAAATCAAGAATATTTTTTAATGCGTCAGTTTTCATTATTTTGGTGTGCAATTCTGAACCATGTGTAAAAGGTGATATCTTCATTTCAAGACCTTTTGGATTAGAGTATACTATTAGTTCCATACCAACCTGTTTAGCTCGTTTATCGCGAAAATCAATCATTTCTTTGAACTTCCATGTTGTATCAACATGCACTAATGGCAAAGGTGGAGGAGCAGGATAAAATGCCTTTTGAAGAATATGAAGCATTACAGAACTGTCCTTACCAACAGAATAAAGCATTGCAGGATTTCTAAATTCAGACACAACCTCACGCATTATATGAATGGATTGAGCCTCGATTTGTTTTAAATGTGATATTTGATAATTAAAACTCATGAATGCTTAAAATTGGCAAAATATTATAATTTGCAGGGTAAATTATATATAAAAATTTCATCAAGTTCTCACAAAACCATCTAATTGCTTTATGTTAAAATTAAAATGAAAAGCTGAAATTTTAAAGTAGACGCAAATACAGTTATAATGTAAATTAACAATTAAATCAATTTTGATTTATCAATATTTGGGAGGATTAATGAAATCTTTACTACATAAATTATTTTTTACTTTTATCTGCGCCACTTTTTCACTTAACTCTTTCGCAGATAAACACAAAAAAACCATGTGGGATGTTATTACCAATGAAAGTAGATTTGCTACTTTTGCTGTTATGGTTGAAAAGGCTGGGCTTCAGAACCTTTTTAATGGAAGAGTTAATATTAATGCAACTGTATATATTCCTACAAATGAAGCTTTTGAAACTATGCCTGAATCAATTGTCTCTGCATTTAGAACTGCTGAATTTAGAGGCCCATTAATTAAATTAATTCAAAGCCATTACTTTGTTGGTACAAATAACAATTTAAAAGAAGGTGAATATTTAATTACCACTAATATAAATGGAGATAAAGTTAGAATTGAGCAAAATAAGCAGCTTTTTGTAAAAGATATGGTTATTCAAAGTGGCAAAATTAAAGTTGGAAAAAGCGAAATTATACCTGTTGAATGCGTTATGTTCGTCCAACCCAGCATCACTGACAACAGGTTAACCTTGGAACAACAAGAACAGTTCAGAATAACATCATGTTGTTTAAGAACTGTCAGAGAAGCAACTGCATTTTTAAAGAGTAATTTATTTGTAGCACCATAAATTTAACTTTTAGCAAACACAGTTATTGAAACAATTTTATTATTACCAATAATAACTTCTAGATTGTAATTTACGTTTAAATTAAGACCCTAAAAAAATTAATTATAGGGTCTTTTCATATCACAAGTGTGCTTAGGATTTAATTTATAAGAACTTAAACTATAAATTTCTTTCCATCCAAAGCCAGTTTTATCTGCATCGTAAATAACATCATTGTCAATTTTTACAAATTCTGAAATAAAAATCGGTATCAATAACTGATGATCATTTTTTCGCATTTTTACATTTCCTAGACCGCCATCATAGCTAATATTTTCTAAATTAAGTGCTATCTCTTTGGTATTTAAAAAATCACTTTTCATAATACTAATATTCAACATTTCAACAAGGTATTTTATTGGTTGAAATACCCAATCATTTTGATATTTTTCTTTGTAACTAAGATAAAATTTATTTAAAGGGTAATTTTTTAAATTAGGTTGAAAAGAGCTTGTGCCCACAAGCATATTTTCACCATATTTTCCAATAGCTTTTGGAGTTCCAGTTAAATGAGAATATAAAGTATAAATTTTACCCTTATAGCCAGCCTCACCTAATGCCTTAACAAATAAAGTCAAATCAGGTCCAAAATTTCCAGATAAAATAATGTTAGCTTTACTTTCTATTATTTTTGAAACATATGGAGAAAAGTCCTTTACCTTAAAAAGAGGTATAAATTCTTCACCCACAATTGTCATTTGATGGTTAAATAATTGTACATTTTTTTTTGCTATTTTATTAACATCATGACCGTAGGAGTAATCTGGATTTATAAGATAAAGTTTATTCAATTCAGGGTCGTTACTTAACGCAGATGTAAGACTATTAACTTTAATTGAAACAGAAGAGTCAAATCTAAAATGCCAAAAATGACAATTTTCGTTAGTGAGTGAATCACTTATAGCGCCACTATTTAGATAAATTAATTCATTACCTGGGTTCCTTTGATTATATTTTTCTATTGCATCTGATAAAGCTATTCCAATATGCGACCCACTGCCTTGTATGACAAATTTAAAACCCATATCAATTACATTATTTAGTGCAACTAGTGCATCTTGAGGACTTCCTTTATTATCAAACTCAAAAACTTCATAAGTAATATTTTTATTACTTTCATTAATCAAAGAAACAACAAATTTCAAATGTTCTAATAACATTTTACCGGCTAAAGCATTTGGACCAGATAATGGCTCAATAATCGCTAACTTGACTATTTGGTGTTTGTCTATATTAGTAGTGTTTTTGTCTTCATAATCACAAGAAGTTAAGCCAAAAATTAGAAAAAGCAATAAATAAGTTTTTTTCATTTGTTTATAAGTTACATGTTACTGTTTTTAATACTTCATCAAAGTTTTCTGGGATCACATCTGCTCTCCAAGAAATCATATAGTCTGGTCTAACCAGCACAAAATTTTTTTCATATAAAGTTTTACAATTTAGATCATTAATTTTCACAATCTTACATGGAATGTTCATTTGTTGAAAAAAGGTTTTAACTTGATTTTCTAAAAACTCCTTAAATCCAATAAAAGTAAAATGCGGTCCAAAAAGATCATATATAGTTTCATTTTTTTTAATCCAGTAATGTGGTGCTCTATGCCCAGGTCTTGCAGAGGGTATATAAAATCTCGGATCATCTTTTGGCTCAACACTTCCATCAGACAAAATTGCAGATGAATTATACCTATAACCTAACAATGTGCCAGATGAGGAGATAATTTTATTTTGATTTATTAGTTCTTTTTTTAAATCAGATCTAAGTTGAATTGAATCCTTGGATACTCCATCAATCTCATCACCATAAATCATAACTTTTTTAAGTTCATCAAAACAATTAGCAGCTTCATTTGTATTTCTTAACCCAATTGGCCTTCTTTCTTCCTCATACGTTTTTAATAAATCACGACTTGCCCAGCCTGAAGTAACAGCTTCAATTTTCCACGCTAAATCAACTGCATCAGAAATTCCTGTATTCATGCCAAATCCTCCAGTTGGAGTAAATAAATGAGCCGCATCGCCTAATAAAAAGATATTATTATTCTGATATTTGTCAGCAACAAGAGCATGTGCATTCCATGGTTGAACAGAAATAATTTCTAAATCATCAATTTTGGAGCCGACAACTTTGGTTAATGCTTCTTTAACATTTACAGCACTGGGATCAATATCTTTATCAATCATTAAGTGATAAGTAAAAGTCGTACCAGTATCCCAATTTAAAATAAAACCAGCCATATCATTTTTTAATGGAAAATAGATATTAGCTGGACCAAAATCATGTAACTCCATAAATTTTT
>Ga0181568_10002176_pt1 | contig 17834 bp, 21 predicted proteins | sample 101ome_20_FD_133758 | JGI IMG/M metagenome (GOLD analysis project Ga0181568, IMG submission 133758) | Coastal salt marsh microbial communities from the Groves Creek Marsh, Skidaway Island, Georgia - 101404AT metaG (megahit assembly) | ecosystem: Environmental > Aquatic > Marine > Intertidal... | reverse complement strand
GCGTTGAGTTAGCCGTTGAAGCTGACCGGTTACGCTGACATAATCACAAAGCGGGGGGACATCAGCGTGGCATTATCCAAAACAACATTATCAATTTACGGCCTATTGGGTTTGCCCTTGGCGTTGGTCGGCTATCCGATTGCCGTCTGGCTGCCCGCATTTTACGCCGGTGAAATCGGCGTATCCCTTGCCGCCGTGGCAACCATGTTGCTGGTAGCAAAATTATCCGACGTTGTTACTGACCCGTTGGTCGGCACGATTTCCGACCGTCTGCGCTCACCGATTGGCCGCCGACGTCCGTTTATTTTACTTGGTGTGCCGGTTCTGTGCGGATCCATTTGGCTGCTTTTTGTGCCGATGGAGGGCGCGGATTCGGTTTATTTGCTATTGGCCATTGCCGGTATGTATATCGGCACCACTCTGGTTGGCTTGCCTTATGGCGCTTGGGGTGCCGAGCTATCGCCCGATTATCATCAACGCGCTCGGGTAACGGCATGGCGTGAGCAATTCACCCTTATCGGCTTGCTGGTGGCCGCCTTTATTCCCTTTCTGGTCGAGCAATATGGCGAAGGCGATACACCGTCCATCATGCGCGGCATGGCATTGGCCATATGCATCACGACCCCGATAGCGGTCATTCTTCTGTGCCTGTTTGTGCCGGAAACTCCGCCAAGCGGGTCGTCTGACGAAGCCAAGGCGTCTTTCACGGATGGGGTAAAAAAAGTATGGGCCAATAAGCCGATGCGCATGGTTGTCGGCTTAATTCTCATCGTCACTCTGGCTGAAGCGTTCCGTAATGCCCTGTCCTTGTTTTTCATGAAATCGGTCATTCAGGCCGAGGGTGTCGGCACGCTATACTTCATTTACTTTGTCGCCGGATTGGCTGCCGTGCCGGGCTGGCTATGGCTGGGACGCAAGGTCGGCAAGCATGTCGCCTTTGCCGGCACGCTCATCACGGTCGCCATTATCTCGGCCATCAATATGTTTTTTACAGCTGACGATTATTGGCTTTTTGTAGCGTTCTTTATCGCTAAAGGTGCCTGCTTTGGCGGTTTACAGTTTTTGCCTCTCGCCATTTTGGCTGATGTCATTGACGTTGAAACTGCTGAGACCGGTAAAGCACGGGCCGGCGCTTATATTGCTTTCGCCAGCATGACGGCGAAAATTTCTACTGCATTGGGCACTTTTCTTGCCATTCGCGCGCTGTCATTTACAAATTTCAACGCCAAATTAATGGCTGAGAACAATTTCGATGACCTGCTGGTGTTGCGGGTTCTTTATGCCATCGCACCGGCGGTATTCTTTATCGGTGCCATCATCATTGCATTGCGCTTTCCGTTGACCGCGAAAGTGCATGCCGAATTGCAAACGCGCATTAAGACGGCGCAGCTCGGTTAGCGCTGCAATTTGCCCGTCCAATAAAGTGGAATGACAAAGCCTAAAGAAAGGAGCAAATTTGAAGCAATGTTGAGTTGGAAACCGGTGCGGTAAGAAATATAGCCGTCAATCAAATTCCAAATAATCAGCACGACAAAGGCCTGTCGGTACATTTTATTACCCATATTGCTGGCGTGCGCGGCGCGGAAAAAATAAAATAGCGTCAGCCCCCAACCGATTGTAATGGCGCCCATCAAGCCAAAAGAAAAGCGCTCTATATCGTTAAAAACCGGCTCGTTTATCGGGTTTTGAAGGGTCAGCATTAGTTTCACACCTGCCTCGAAGGCGTCAAAGCCGGCCCCCGCCAATATGCCGTCAAAGGCGATAACGGCCAGACACCAAATGTCGAGCCATGTTTTCCAAAAATCACTCATGGGCTGTCCTCCCAGCCATTATGTCGCAAGTCATTTGATTGACCCAATTCTTCTTATTCTGCGTAAATAGCTTAGACGAGGAAATTGCGGAATGAAACACTCTGACGAAAGAAAAGATAAAAAGCAAAAGCCGCCCCAACCGGAAGGAGAGGGCGGCAAAGTTGTTTCATTCAGAAAGCCGAAGAAAAATCCGGCCTTTGATGTCGCATGGTTCTACGAAGAAGAAGAATTCTTCGCCGAGCATATGGACGAATTTGACTGGTAGCTAAACCAGCGCTACCGCCATTGCGCCGAGGCAATAAACCGAGCCGAACCAGATAAAGGTGCGGATAAATGAGATACCCATCAGATAGGTAATCAGATAGGCAACCCGCAGACCCAGCCAGATGGTGGCGGTTTCTGCAACGGATGTGCCGCTGGCGATGGCCAATCCGGCCAAAGGCAGAAAGACGATCATGCTTTCTTGTATATTGACGGCAGCGCGGTCGGCACGCCGGACGATAATCGATTTTTCGATAGTTTCGTCGCGTCCCCCGAATAGGGATGCGGCTTCGATTTCACCGCGTGCAACAGCGATGAGATTGGGCAGCATAAGCTGCAAAAGATAAAGCGCCAATGTGGCTAAAACGACTTCGGTCATAGGTCCCCCCTTTTTTGGACGAATCGAGTGAGCCTGTTTATCCTATGAATATTATTTTGCTGCGTCACGTGCCTTTTCAGTGGTAAAGCGCACAAAGTAGAAAAGAGGCCGGCAGTGAGCGAAACGGCAAACGAACACATGCAAGAGCAGGGTGTCGAAAACCTGACCCCCGAAGCCTATGAGCTTATCAGTGGGTTGGTGCGCGCCGACGACCGAGCCGCCTTGCTCAAGGAACTTGAGAGCCGCCACGAATCCGACATTGCTGAAATCATTACCGTTCTTGCCTCTGATTTGCGCACGGCATTTTTAAAACTGGTCGGTGACGCGCTGGATCCGGAAGTGTTTGCCGAGCTTGATGATGCGGTGCGCGATGATGTTTTACAGATTGTCGATACGGACACGCTGGTCAATACGGTGCAGCAACTCGACAGTGATGATGCTGTCTTTGTGCTTGAGGATATGGCCGATGATGAGCGCCAAGAAGTGCTCGAGAAAATTCCTCAGACCGAGCGCATGGTGCTCGAGCGCTCGCTTGATTTTCCGGAGGATAGTGCCGGTCGCCTGATGCAGTCGGAATTTATTTCCGTGCCGCCTTTTTGGACGGTCGGGCAAACCATTGATTATCTGCGCGAGACAGAAGATCTGCCCGATGATTTTCTGGAAATATACATTATTGATCCGACGCATACGCCGATAGGTGTGGTGCATTTGGCAGAAGTGCTGCGCGCGCAACGGCCGAACGCGATGGAAGCCCTATTGCATGAAGATTTCTTCATTATTCAGGCAGAAACCGACCGCGAGGAAGTGGCGCTATTGTTTGAGCGCTATAATTTGGTTACTGCGCCGGTGGTCGATGAAGACCAGCGCTTGATTGGTGTGATTACTGCCGATGATGTGTTTGAGGTGATTGCTGAAGAAGCGGGAGAAGATATTTTGCGCCTCGGCGGTGTCGGTGATGAGGCGGTCACCGATACGGTTTTGGAAACGGCGCAGGGGCGATTGTCTTGGTTGTTTCTCAATTTACTGACGGCCATAGCGGCCTCGCTGGTCATTGGTTTATTTGATGCGTCGATTGAGAAAATGGTGGCCTTGGCCGTGTTGATGCCGATTGTCGCCTCAATGGGCGGCAATGCCGGCACGCAAACCTTGACCATTACCGTGCGTGCATTGGCAACGCAGGAATTGCTGCCGGTCAATGCCGCGCGCTTGGTCTATCGCGAATTGGGCGTGGGCTTTTTAAACGGTCTTGTCTTTGCCGTAATCACAGGCTTTGTCGGCGGCGTTTGGTTTAATGATATGGCTCTTGGTTTGGTATTGGCGGCGGCGATGATTGTCAATCTGGTGGTCGCAGCAATGGCCGGCATCTTGATTCCGATTGGCCTCAATCGCATAAATATTGACCCGGCTTTAGCCTCCAGCGTGTTTGTGACCACCGTAACCGATGTCATTGGTTTCTTCGCCTTCCTCGGTTTTGCCACAATCTTCTTGCTTTAATGCCGCAGGGCGTGTTTTCGCCGCCATTCTCTGTTATAGGAAGCGCATGAAATCTTTTTTCCTTTTTGCTCTGGCATATGTGCTTGCCGCGCCCTCGGCATTGGCAGAGTGGCGCGAAGGCACACGATTGCCTACCGCCGTGCCGCATGCCGTGGCGGCTGAAATGGACGGCAAGCTTTATGTCATGAGCGGTAAGGTCGGGCAGGGGCTGCGCAGTTTTTTCGAGCAATATGATTTGCAAAATGATGGCTGGCGTCCGCTCACACCGTTGCCCGTCAATATTTCGCAATATGCTATCGCTGCCGGCACGGGGCGGGTCTTTGTCACGGGGGGGCGCGAAAACAATACGGCGCGCCTGTCTTCGGGTTTGTGGATTTACGCTCCCGACACGGCGGTATGGCTTGAATTGGGCTCGTTACCGTCGCCGCGTGCCGACCATGTGAGCTATTTTGACGGCACGCGCTTGTTTATCTTTGGCGGCATTGGTCGCGATGCGGCCATTGTGCAAAGTTTCAACCCATCAACCAGTCAATGGTCTAATTGGAAAAACCGCATGCCGGTGCCGGTCTCGGCGGCCGCTTTTGCGCGTCTTGGTGATGAGGTGGTTTTTGCCGGTGGCATTAATGAGCGCGGGCGTCCGGTCAATACTGTGCAGGCCTTTCATTTGAAAAAGGGCACATGGCGCCAATTACCGGCCCTGCCGCTCGCTGTCAGTGGCGGTGCTTTGGCGGTCATTGAGGGCGCATTGCATTTTGCCGGTGGCTTCAGTCCGGCCAAAAGTCAGGTATTGGAAAGTCACAATAAGCTGGTCGGGCAGCGCTGGCAGCGGCAGGGTGCTCTGCCCGGTGGCGGTCGTCACCGCATGGCTTATTTTTCCAGCGATGACCGTTTTGTGTTGATTGGCGGGGCCATTGGCGGCGGCTTTTATGCCTTGTTCACAGCTTCTGACCGCGTCAGCATTTTCACCCCCTAGTCGGCGCAAGATTTCGGCCTAAAATCACCCGCATGACCATTCATCTTGTAAAGCTTTGCGTCGGTGCGGACGATATTTCCGATTTGGTGAATTGGCAAAATCATTTGCTGAAAACCTATGACAAGGTTTTTCACACCACGCGCATGGTGCCGAAGCGGCAAGCCGATTTGCTGGAAGGTGGGTCGATTTACTGGGTTATTAAACGGCAAATAAGGGTGCGGCAGCAAATTACCGATATTGAGGAATTCGTTGACGGGCAGGGTATTCGGCGCTGCCATTTGCATCTTAATCCTGAATTGGTGCACACGCGGCTGCAAGCGCGCCGCCCGTTTCAGGGTTGGCGTTATTTAACGCCGCAAGATGCACCGATTGACGCGCCAAGCAATATTGAAATCGATGATGATATGCCCGAAGACATGCGTCATGAATTGACTGAAATGGGCTTGCTCTAGCGCGCTGCCATATTGTCGAGCAGGCGCACGTCGCCAAGCCGCGCGACAATCAGCGCGCGCCGTGATGTCGTCGCCTCCGACGGCACGGCCAGCGTTTCGGCATCGCGAATGGTGGCATAATCTACCGACGTAAAACCGGCCTCCGTGAGCGCGTCATGCGCCTCTGCTTCTGCCGTTTTGCGATCCGCCGCATTTCCTGCCAATGCCTTTAAAATACCGTTTAGCTTGGCGGCGATTGGACGTTGCGTCTCGCTCAGATAAACATTGCGTGACGACATCGCCAGCCCGTCCGCTTCTCGGATAATCGGGCCGGAGAGGATTTCCACCGGCAGGTCAAGGTCGCGCACCATGCGGCGAATGACCAATAATTGCTGATAGTCTTTTTCGCCGAAAATCGCCACATCGGTTTGGCTTTGGCTCAAAAGTTTATTGACGATAAGCGCGACGCCGCCGAAAAAATGCGGCCGATTATCGGTTTCCAAGCCCAAAGCGGGGCCATCAAGCGTGATGGCTGTGGTGAAGCCGTCGGGATACATTTCCGACACTTTCGGCGCGAACACGCAATCGGCTTTGGTCGCTTGCAGCGCCGTCAAATCAGCTGCCTCATCGCGCGGATATGTGCCGAGGTCTTCATGCGCGGCGAATTGTGCCGGATTGACGAAAATAGAGGTGATGATGCGGTCGCAATGCAGCGCGATTTCACCGACCAGCGATAGATGTCCGGCGTGCAGGGCGCCCATGGTTGGCACAAGGCCGACGCGCAGGCCATCAGCCTTCCAAGCGGCGACTTGCGCGCGCATATCGGCAATGGTGCGGTAAACGGGGAGCGCCATTAGGGTTTCTCGCTGCCGCCCGTGCTGTCATCAACCAGATAGGCGGCGGAAATACCGCCATCGGCGCGATAAACGCTACCGGTTTGCCAGCCCGCTTCATCGGACAGCAAAAAACATACCAGCGCAGCAATTTCTTCCGGGCGACCCAGCCGCCCCATAGGAATATGATTGCGCCGTGCTTGCCATTTCTCATCACTGTCAAAATAGCGTGCCGTGCGCTCGGTCAGAACCGGCCCGGGGGCAACGCAATTGGCGCGAATATTGTCGCGCGCATGGGCAATGGCAATTTCTCGCGTCATCGCCTCCAAACCGCCTTTGCTGGCCGTATAGGCAATTTGCGGCACAGCGGAGGCACTATGGGCAACAAGAGACGACATGGTGACAAGGCTACCGCTTTGCTGCTCAACCAAATGTGGCAAGGCATGCTTATAGACAAGAAATGCGCCGGTCAGATTGACGGCCAGTGTGTCTTGCCAGCTTTTGAGCGGCGTATCCGCAGGCATGGCATCATCATCGGCCAGCATGGCAGCATTATTGACCACACCATCAAGGCCGCCCAATTCGCTGATAGCTTGTGCCACCATGGCTTGCACGGCGTTCTCGTCGGTTATATCGGCTGCTAGGACGATGCTGTTTGTGTTGTCGGGCAGCGCCGCTTTAGCGCTTTTCGCCAATTCCGAGGTTTTATCGCACAATGCAAGATGTGCGCCTTCAGCCAATGCTTTTTCAGCAATGGCGCGGCCAATCCCACCATTGGCGCCGGTCAGTAGAATTTTTTTCCCCGATAAACGCATTTTCAAACCCTTTGAGCGACAAACACAGATTGCAGCCCTTCTTAGGAATCGGGTTTATAATCAAAAGCACAAAAAATGAAGGAAAAGTTTTGGACGAGACCGGCCAAAATGAAGCACCCCCGCAGACCGGCGTTGCGCCGCAGGCCGGTCCGTTTGTTATTGTCGTCGGCAATGAGAAGGGCGGGGCGGGCAAAACCACTGTTTCCATGCACTTGATTGCCGCGCTTTTGAACGCCGGTAAACGGGTTGGGGCGATTGATCTGGATATTCGCCAGCGCAGTCTGAGCAATTATATCGAGCATCGCCGCCGCTGGGTCGGGCGGCGCGACATTGCCATGCCCGAGCAAATATTGCTGGAAGCGCCGACGGGTCACAGTATTATGGAGCGGCAAAAACAAGAGGCTGACGCCTTCGTCAATGCGCTGGGGCAGCTTCGCACGCGCAATGATTTTGTTGTTATTGATTGTCCGGGCGCGGACAGCTATTTCGCCCGTCTTGGCCATGCCGCCGCCGATATGCTGATTACGCCGATGAATGAGAGCTTTGTCGATTTTGACCTGTTGGCCAAGGTTGACCCCGAAACGCTGACTATTGAAGCGCCGAGCATTTATGCGGAGAAAGTCTGGTCATGTCGCAAAGCGCGCGCGCAAGCCGATGGTGGGTCGATTGATTGGGTGGTTTTACGCAACCGCACCAGCCATATTCACGCCAAAAACCGGCAAAGATTGGAGGATGCGCTGGACGAGTTGTCAAAGCGGCTCGGTTTCCGCCAAGTGCCGGGGTTTTCTGAGCGCGTGGTCTATCGTGAAATGTTTCCCGCCGGATTGACCTTGCTCGATTTAACCGAAGATGAAACCGGCCCCGGGCTGACCATGAGCCATGTTGCGGCGCGTGCCGAATTGACCGCATTGCTCGCTGCCCTTCAACTGCCCGGCCTAACGGTTGAGCGGACAGAAGAGGCCGTTTGATGGGCTTTCTGGGGCTTGGCGTTGCGCTGCTGTTGGTCGGCATATTGCTGATTATGCTGGTCACCCGAATGACGGCGCGCAACCTTAAGCTGACGGCATTGGCGTTTATTTTCATTCTCGCGGCTACGGCGGTGATTATCTTTGCCATTGCCGGTCGCTATGGGCTGGCTGCACCGGCCGGTGCTTTGGCGCTATGGGGCATGCGCGCTTATTTATTGGCGCGGCAAATCAGGGCGAGCGCGCCGCCGCCCGCGCAATCGCCCAAACAAGCCATGTCGCGCGCCGAAGCGCTGGATATTTTGGGGCTTGAAGAAGGCGCAAGCGAAATCGACATTGAAGCGGCTTATAAGGCGCTGATTGTCAAAAATCACCCCGATCAAGGTGGCACGGATTGGCTGGCAGCGCGGCTTAATGAGGCGCGCGATATTCTTCTAGGCGATTAAGGGCCAATAATTAGGGGCCCCCAATTAAGGACCAATGGGCAGGCAATTGGGCGTGACGTCGCGCAGCTTGTCGCATAATTCAAATGCTTGGGGTTCAGACAAATTGGCGAAGCGGGCACGATAAATCCGTTTGCCGTTTTTCTCAATCGGCTCTGTGCTCTCTTCGGCCATTTCGAGGTGCGTGCCCAAAACACGGCGTACCCGCTTCAATTGGCTGAGCGCATGGTTGGAGGCAGCGAATGCGCCGACCTGGATTTTCCAGCTTTGCGCCTCATTGGCTTGCCCTGATTTGGCGAGCAAAGCAGAAGCCGGTTTGTTAAGCCATGCGGCGGCGAGATTGCGCTGAGCCGCACTAAATGTGGCCTCAGCTTTGGCTTGCGCGCGCGGCAGACTGCGTTCTGCCAAAGCCGTGACACGACGGTCGCGCGATTGTGGTGAATCGCTACCCAAAACGACAATAATGACCCGCTTGTCGTCGCGCTGCACGGCTGTCGCCAAATTATAGCCGGAAGCCCGAATATAGCCGGTTTTCATGCCCATAGCGCCGTAGAGGCGATTGAGCAGCCGATTGTGGCTGACATAGGTTTTGCCGCCATAATCAAACTCGCGCAGCCGCCAGACGGTCTCAAAATGCGGAAAGCGTTCAAGCAGCAAAGCCGCCAATCGTGCCATATCGCGCGCTGTCGTTTGCTGACGCCAGTGATACAGCCCCGACGCATTGGTGAAGCGTGTATCGTAAAGGCCTAATTGGCGCGCCTTGCCGGTCATGCGGCGGGCGAATTTGGCCTCTGAACCGGCAATATGTTCCGCCACTGCATAGGCGACATCATTGGCCGATTTGACAATCAGCGCATGCATGGCGTCGCGCGCGCTGATGGTTGAGCGATAGCGCAAGCCCAATTTGCTCGGTGGCTGGTGCGATGCTTGACGCGAGACGCGAATTTTCGTGTCCGGCTTCATGCGACCCTGTTCAATTTCTTCAAACATCATATAAAGGGTCATCATTTTGGCGAGACTGGCCGGATAACGCTGCTGATTGGCGCGATATTGATGCAGGGTGCGCCCGGTTGTCGCGTCAATGACAATAGAGGAGAATTGGGTAGCGCGCGCTGAATCGGTAAAACTCCATGTAAAACATAGGCTTATCACCCCTATTGCAAGTTTTAATCGAAACACGGAATCGCTCCTTCTCCGGCCATTGTAGCAAGCCTGATTTGCTTTGGGAACGCAGCCGCTTAGGTTCCTCACAGGTGTTGTTTCTCTTGATGAAGCTGGGGCGAGCAAGGTAACATTGGAACATGATGATTCCTGATGAATACAGAATAAGCATGCAGGATAAAAAATCCGGCGGCAAAGACGATGATGGCGGCACCGGTACGGTGACGCTGACGCGCGCCAAGACGCAAAAGCCTGCCATGTATAAAGTGTTGCTGCTGAATGATGATTACACGCCGATGGAATTTGTTATTTACGTTTTACAGAGGTTTTTTTCTAAGAGTGCCGAAGATGCAACCAAAATCATGCTGCATGTGCACCAGAATGGTGTCGGTATTTGTGGTGTGTTTACCTATGAAGTAGCAGAAACCAAAGTAACCCAAGTAATGGATATGGCACGGCAGCACGACCATCCGCTGCAATGCACAATGGAAAAAGATTGATCGGATATTAAGGAGCGAAACGTGCCTGCATTTTCAAAAGAACTTGAGCAAGGATTGCACCGCGCGCTGGTGCTGGCCAATGACCGCAGTCATGAATATTCGACTTTGGAGCATTTGCTTTTGGCGCTGACAGAAGATGTCGATGCCATTGCCGTGATGGAAGCCTGCGGTGTTGATATTGGCGTTCTGCAAAACAATCTGACCAATTACATCGATAATGAGCTGACCGGTCTGGTCATTGAAGATGATGAAGATTGCAAGCCGACAGCCGGTTTTCAGCGCGTCATTCAACGCGCTGTCATTCATGTGCAAAGCTCTGGCCGCGATGAGGTAACGGGTGCCAATGTGCTGGTCGCCATGTTTGCCGAGCGCGAGAGCCACGCGGCCTATTTCTTGCAAGAGCAAGAAATGACGCGCTATGACGCGGTTAATTTCATTTCGCACGGCGTTGCCAAAAAACCGGGTAAGGCGGAAATGCGATCGGTTGAAGGCGCTGCCGATTTGGGCGAAGAAGGCCACGGCGTGCCCGATGGCGAGGCGCTGGCTGCTTATTGCGTCAATCTCAATGAGAAAGCGCGCGACGGCAAGGTTGACCCGCTTATCGGTCGCTCGAAAGAAGTGGCGCGCGCCATTCAAATATTGTGTCGTCGCAATAAAAACAATCCGCTTTTGGTCGGTGATCCGGGTGTCGGCAAAACGGCTATTGCCGAAGGTCTGGCACGCAAAATTATCGAGGGCGATGTGCCCGATGTGCTGGCCGATAATATCATTTATTCGCTTGATATGGGCGTGTTGCTGGCCGGCACACGTTATCGCGGTGATTTTGAAGAACGCTTAAAGCAGGTCATGTCTGAACTCGAAGATATGCCGGAAGCGGTTCTTTTCATTGATGAAATTCATACCGTCATCGGCGCGGGGGCAACTTCTGGCGGGGCGATGGATGCCTCAAATCTGTTGAAACCGGCGCTGCAAAGCGGTGGTCTGCGATGCATGGGCTCGACGACTTACAAAGAATTCCGTCAGCATTTCGAAAAAGACCGTGCGCTGGCGCGCCGCTTCCAGAAGATTGATGTTAATGAGCCGAGCGTGCCCGATACCATTAAAATTCTGCAAGGGCTGAAAAGCTATTTTGAAGATTTCCACGCCATTCGTTATACCAATGAAGCGCTCAAAGCGGCGGTTGAATTGTCATCACGCTATATGGCCGACCGTAAATTGCCGGATAAGGCGATTGACGTGATTGACGAAGTCGGTGCGTCGCAAATGTTGCTGCCCGCATCGAAGCGCAAAAAGACCGTCAGTGTGAAAGATATTGAGGCGACCATTGCAACCATGGCGCGGATACCGCCGAAAACCGTTTCCAAAGACGATACGGAGAAGTTGAAGGGCCTCGATGTTACGCTGAAGCGTGTGGTGTTCGGACAAGACGAAGCGATTGCTGCGTTGGCGGCTTCCATCAAATTGTCGCGCGCCGGATTGCGCGAAGCGGAAAAACCGATTGGCAGCTATTTGTTCTCCGGCCCGACCGGTGTCGGCAAAACCGAAGTGGCGCGCCAACTGGCTTCCGCTATGGGGGTAGAATTGCTGCGCTTTGATATGTCGGAATATATGGAGCGCCATACCGTATCGCGCTTGCTTGGCGCACCTCCCGGCTATGTCGGCTATGACCAAGGCGGTTTGCTGACCGATGGCGTTGACCAGAACCCGCATTGCGTGTTGCTGCTCGACGAGATTGAAAAAGCACACCCTGATTTGTTCAATGTGCTGCTGCAAGTGATGGACCATGGCAGCCTGACCGATGCCAATGGTCGCAAGGTTGATTTCCGCAATGTCATTCTCATTATGACGACCAATGCCGGTGCTTCCGATATGGCAAAAGAGCCGATGGGCTTTGGCCGCGTGCGCCGCGAAGGCGAGGACACGGAAGCGATTAACCGCATGTTCACGCCGGAGTTTCGTAATCGCTTGGATGCGGTGGTGCCGTTTTCCAATCTGCCGCCGGAGGTTGTTGTCCGCGTGGTCGAGAAGTTTATTCTCGAATTGGAAATGCAGCTTTCCGACCGCAATGTCATTATCGAAGTGTCGAAAAAGGCAATGGATTGGCTAGTCGAAGAAGGTTACGACCCGCAAATGGGGGCGCGGCCAATGGCGCGCATTATTCAAGAAAACATCAAAAAGCCGCTGGCCGATGAATTATTGTTCGGTAAATTGAAAGGCGGCGGTTTGGTGACGGTCGATCTCAGCAAAGATAAGAAGCTGACTTTCAAATATAAAGACGACAAGCCCGGCAAGAAAACTGGCAAGCCGTCTGAAAAGGTCAATTAAATCTTATAGTTGCGCGCGGATTTTCTCCGCCGTGTCATTCAGCACCGCCATATCTTCCGGCTCGCGCGCATGGAATTTCAATTCCAGACCGTCATGGCGCGGCAATATATGCATATGATAATGAGGCACTGATTGACCGGCGGCAGAACTGTTTAGCTGCGCCATCATAAAGCCCGGCGCGTCCATGGCTTTGACCACGGCGGCGGCTACTTTTTTTGCCGTCGCCATCACCGCCGCCGCGCTGTCTTCTGACAGGTCGAGAAAGGTCACGGCAGGCTCTTTGGGGATGACCAAACAATGGCCGGTGGCTTGCGGCATGATATCCATAAAGGCCAGTGTTTTATCATCTTCATAAAGCGTGATATTGGGAATCTCGCCGCGCAAAATTTTGGCGAAAATATTGTTTTCGTCATAGGCGTCATCAAGTTTGATCATGGTCTTCCCCCTCATTTGCGGTTTTTCGAAACGGCGTGTGATTGCTCAAAACGGCGATATCATTGTCCACATATTGCCGTTCGCTTTCAAGATAGTTGCCGACCGCTTCACGCAGCCCCGCATGAGCGATGTAATGCGCCGAATAGGTGCGATGGGGCACATATCCGCGCGCCAGCTTATGCGTGCCCTGTGCGCCTGCCTCAACGCGCTTCAGACCGCGCTTAATGGCGAAATCAATGGCTTGGTAATAGCACAACTCGAAATGCAGAAACGGATGGTCTTCAATGCACCCCCAATTGCGCCCGAATAGCGTATCGCCGCCGATAAAGTTCAGCGCACCGGCAATATAATCGCTGTCGCGCTTGGCCATAATCAGCAAAATGTCATCGGGCATGGTTTCGTTTATCATCGAGAAAAAGCTGCGCGTCAGATAGGGCGTGCCCCATTTGCGCTGGCCGGTATCCATATAGAAATGAAAAAACGCGTCCCAATGGCTCTCGGTCAACTCGCTGCCCGTCAGCCATTCCACTTCAATACCGTTTTCCAATGCTTTGGCGCGCTCTTTACGCAAATTCTTGCGCTTACGCGAGGCCAGTGCCTCAAGGAAATCATCAAAGCTCGCATAATCGTCATTCATCCAGTGAAATTGCTGGTCGGTGCGTTGCAAAAAGCCTTGCTGTCCAAGCTGTGCCCAACTGTCTTCGGGCAGGAAATTAATATGCAGCGAAGAGCTTTGCAGCTTGTTGAGCAGCGTCAGGCTTCCGGCCAAAAGGCTGGTCTCATAACCCGCCGCATTGGGCCCGTCGCGCACCAGCAAGCGCCGCCCACCGGTAGGGGTGAAAGGCACGGCGCAAAGCAGCTTCGGGTAATAATTACCGCCGGCGCGATGAAACGCATCGGCCCAGCCATAATCGAAAATATATTCGCCCTGACTATGGTTCTTCAGATAGAGCGGCATGACCGCCTGCACTCTGCCGTCACCGTCTTCCAGCACCAAATGCTGACCGAGCCAGCCGGTTTCGGAAACCGCCGAGCCGCTTTCTTCCAGTGCCAGCAAAAACGCATGGCGCAAAAACGGGTTGTAAATTTGGCTGTCCGGATTGGCGCAAACGTCCCAATCTTCTGCCCCCACGGCAGCGAGGCTTGAAATCACCTTAAACTGAACCGCCGGTGCGTCACTCATCCGGCGACCTCAATCACCGCATCAATCTCCACAGCCCAATTCATCGGCAGGCTGGCGACGCCGACCGCAATGCGCGAATGCACGCCGCGCTCGGCGAATAAATCATGCATCAGTTCTGACGCGCCGTTAATCACCGCAGGCTGATGGGTGAAGTCGGGCGTTGAATTGACAAAACCGTTGAGGCGAACAATCCGCACCAGCCGGTCAAAGTCACCATTCAGCGCAGCTTTCAACTGCGCAACAATGTTCAGTCCGGCCATTTGTGCCGCGCGCGTGCCGTCTTCAATCTCCAAGCCATCGCCCAAGCGCCCCGCCACCACGGCACCGCTGGCACCTATGGGGCCTTGCCCTGAGACCATCAGCAGATTGCCTGTTTGCACATAGGGCACGTAAGCGCCCAAAGGCGCTTTTGCCTCAGGCAAAGTCAGGCCGTGTCGGTCAAGAATTTGGTCGATGGTGCTCATATCTGTCTCATCTTCAATTTAGGGCATTCAGCCATATAAGCTAACGCGGCATTTCGTGACATTAAAGGCTGCGCCCCTTTTTTATGCTGCCATCGCCGAATTTGTCGCGCAGATTGTCCATCGCCTGTTCCGCCGCTTTGCGTCGCGCCTTATCCGGATCGGCCAAATCGGGCGGGTCGGCCAATTGCGCATCAACCAGTCCGGAAACACCAATCCCGATAAGGCGAAATTTCTGCCCCGGATGCTCGGCCAACACTTGCCGCAAAAGTTGACCGCCTTTTTCAAACATCACATCGGCCAATTGCGTCGGGTCGGGCAGGGAGACATTGCGCGTCAGTGATGACAATCGGTCGGCCTTCATTTTCAACACCACGGTCTTGCCCGCCACGCCTTTGGCTTTGCAGCGTTTGGCGGTTTTTTCGCTAAGCCACCAGAGATGTTTTTCCAATGCTTTCACATCGCTTAAATCTTCATTGAAAGTGGTTTCGCTGGAAATGGATTTGGCGGCTGTGCTCGGCACGATTTTGCGACTGTCTTGCCCGCGCGCCAGTCGCGCCAGCCGCAAGCCCATTGAGTCATAGCGTTTTACCAATTCGGCTTCGTCGATTTTCTGCAATTGCGCCACGTGCCGAATGCCGTCGCGCGCCAGCTTGGCTTGCATGGCCTTACCGACACCCCAAATGGCGCTGACCGGTAATGTAGCCAAGAAGTCGAGAGTCTCGGCCTCGCCAATGACGGAAAAGCCGCGTGGTTTGTTGAGGTCGGAGGCCAGCTTGGCGAGGAATTTATTGTGGCTCAGGCCGATGGAAACGGTAATGCCGATTTCTTTCTCAATGCGATTGGTCAGTTTCATCAAGCTGAGGGCCGGTGCGCCGCCATGCAGCCGTTCTGTGCCGCGCAAATCCATAAACGCTTCGTCAATCGATAGCGGTTCGACCAATGGCGTCAGTTCGCGCATCAAATCACGCACCTCGCGCCCGACACGGCCATATTTCTCCATATCGGGCTTGATGATGACCGCATCGGGGCAGGCTTTGGTTGCCTTGAACATGGGCATGGCGGAGTGCACGCCGTGAATGCGCGCAATATAGCAGCAAGTGGACACGACACCGCGCCGCCCACCGCCGATAATCACCGGCTTGTCGTCCAATTCAGGATTATCGCGCTTTTCGACCGCGGCATAAAACGCATCGCAATCGAGATGCGCCACACCAAGCTGCATCAGCTCGCTATGGCGCACAAGGCGCGGCGAGTGGCAAGACGGGCAGCGCAACGCATCTTCGGCACTCAGAGTGCAAGGCTGCACGCAATCGCGGCATAATGCCGTGAGCGGCTCATCTATGGGCGTTGATTTTTCCCGTAATCCAGTCATGCACCTCGCCCCAAACATCAATGCGGGCAGTGGCGCCGTCGGCTTTGCCAATCAGCTTTTGCAGACGCGGGTCAGCGATAAAGTGAATGCAATGCACATGCGGCGCATCTTCCGCAACCGAATTGATATTGTGCGGTATATCGTCGAGAAAGAAAACCGGCCCGTCCACTTTATCGGCCAGCCATTTCACCGGTGCGCCTTTCAAACCGCTATTGACGACCACCGGATAGTCCATGCCGTGGCCTCTGAGATTGTCGATGCGCGCCTGTTTGTGGTCGGCGGGAAGGTTGGTCAGAACGATAATTTGCGCGTGCTCAGCCAATGCTGCTAGCGTTTCCGCTGCGCCGTCGGCGGCTTCAATATGTGGTGTTTCGGCGGCAAAGAAATCATCAATCAGCGTCGGCATCTGCACCGGCTCATTGGTTTCGCGCGATTTGATATTATTGCTCAGGCCGAAATTTTGTAGGTCAATCCAAAGCCCCTGGCTCTCCAAATAAACCTCCACGCGCTCCATAAATTTCAACAGCACTTCATCGGCGTCGGTAATGATTAGCGGGCGAGCCGCATCCAAGCGTAGCGCTTCCAATTGGCTGATGATTTCGGGGGCAATTTCACTCATTTACAACTCATTTCACGTCCAATGCGGCAAATCCCCGCCGGGCAACGCCATGCGCGCTTGCGCCAGATGCTCGGGGTTTATCTCCCGCGCCTCGCAAAATTCGGTCAACAGCGCCTCATCAAACAAAAAGAAATCGAGCACACCGGCCAGCATGTCAGGGTCTTGTGCGCGCTCTAAAATATCGTTCGGGCCCATGCCGGAAAGAGCCACGAAACGGTCCATCATTTCGTCCACTCCGGCCAGATAGGTGAGGGCTTTCAGGGCCAAAATTTCGGCTTCTTCTTGCTGCATGGCGCTATAATTAGGCTGTTTGTCGGTGCGGGCAATAAAAAAGGCGCCCAATGGGACGCCTTTCAGTCAACAAAACAAGCGGTTTTACTTGATTTTGTTTTCCTTGAATTCCACATGCTTGCGGGCCACCGGATCATATTTCCGCACGACCATTTTCTCGGTCATGGTGCGGGCGTTTTTCTTGGTCACATAGAAATACCCTGTGCCTGCTGTGCTTTCCAGCTTGATTTTAACGGTTGTCGGTTTTGCCATTGGTCAAATCCTCACAAATCTTGGGCGCTCTCGCGCTGTGTTGGCGAAAATAGGCATTTCGGCGCGCTTGTCAACCTCAACTAGAGATCCGTAATCAGCGGTCTGCCTTTAATAAAGCGGACATAGGGCGCGGGTTTTTTCATTTGCGCTTTGCGGTCAAGTTTCAAGCGCTCTTCCACCATATCAATCACCGAGCGGGTGATGGCGGGCAGGTCGAGCTTGCGTGCTTCGCCCAATGTCAGCCAATGCAAATCCAGCAATTCACCGCTCGCTTTGGCCATTTCTTCCGGGTCGGTGTGAATAAACTCGTCATAAACCATGAAAAAACGCGTATCGAAACGCCGCGTGCGATAGGTCGGCGTGACGGCGCGGGCGATGAAATCCATCTGGTCGAGCGGCGGCTCAACGCCATGGTCGAAATAGCTTTGCCACACCTTATCGCCGGTGCTCAGGTTCTTCTTGGTCGGGCGACCGATAATCAGGCCAGTCTCTTCAAAGGTTTCACGAATGGCGGCCAGCGCCAGCCCGCGCAATTTATTGTCGCTGACGGTTTTGCGGGTTTCTTTTCTAAGCCGCTTCATCACCGGTGCGCTGAGGCCTTTCGGCACTTGCAGACGCTGGTCAATAAGGTCGAGGCGACCGCCCGGAAAGACGAATTTATTGGGCATGAATTTATGCGTGGCGGCGCGCTTGCCCATCAGGATTTTCGGTTGTTTGGCTTGGCGCACGACAATCAATGTGGCGGCTTCGCGCGGGCGCACCGCTTTGGCACTTTCTTCACGATACTCGCCCGGCCCGGCCGGAGTGTTCCCATATTTACTCATCTT
>Ga0181568_10002174_pt1 | contig 17840 bp, 33 predicted proteins | sample 101ome_20_FD_133758 | JGI IMG/M metagenome (GOLD analysis project Ga0181568, IMG submission 133758) | Coastal salt marsh microbial communities from the Groves Creek Marsh, Skidaway Island, Georgia - 101404AT metaG (megahit assembly) | ecosystem: Environmental > Aquatic > Marine > Intertidal... | reverse complement strand
GCTCCTACATGGGGCCAAGCTCACAGACATTTAGAATATACCAACGAACCTTTCAACGATCCACTGCAAGTCACAATGTGGAAAGAAGCAGGCCACGATTACAGAAAATACACTGGAGACATGATTGACCACAAACAAGGATGTCCTCAATGGTGTGATGACATAGCCAGACAGTTTCCGCTACACGACATAGGTACATCTTTGTATCGCATGGAACCAGGTTGTCATTTGCCCACACATCAAGATACATACAAAGCATACATCAACTATGCCAAATGTCCTATAGAGAGTATATTCAGGATAATTGTGTTTTTAGAAGACTGGCAAACAGGACATTATTTTGAAATCAATGAAACACCTATTGTAAATTACAAAGCAGGTGACTGGATATGTTGGCATTCTGACACTCCACACATGGCAGTAAACTTGGGTTATAATTATAGATACACATTACAAATCACAGGCTGGCATGATAATTAATTCACACAATGAATATGACACACTGAAGTCCATCATAGTAGGCACAGCCCAGAATGCCAATTGGCCAGTGCATTGTCCAGACTTTAGGAAACAAGAAAAAACCACTCGTTGGAAAAAAACACCACTGCCTCGAGGTCCAGTGGATGCTGGTACTACATATGAAGCAGAAGAAGATTTAAACACTCTGGTATCCATACTAGAAAATTTTGATGTCAAAGTGTACAGACCAGATTACTATGATTACACAGAGTCAGATGGCTTTTATGGATATTGTCCAAGAGATAGATTGCTCATCATAGGTGATATGGTGATTGTACCTAACATGGCATACCAATGTAGAGATCAAGAAATTGAAACATATTCATTCATTCCAAACAAACACAGAATGGTGGTAGACGATCCTGATGCTAGATTTGATGCGGCCAACATACTGAGACACAACAAAGATATCTTTTATCTGTATGGAGACACAGCCAATTACGAAGGTGTCAGATGGCTGTCCAATAGACTGACTCCATTGGATTATAAAATACACATACTGAAGGATTTGCCTGGAGTCACACACATTGATTCTACTATTTCTATATTGAATGATCACACAGTTATATTCAATGGTTCCAGAGTCAATAAAAATAATATGCCCAAGTATTTCAAAGACTGGAACTGTATATTTCTAAAAGATTCTGACATCACTGCCATTGACTTTTTGGATTATCCTTATGCATCAAAATGGATTGGCATGAATTGTTTGAGCATAAATCCTAAGACTGTGATTGTAGATCAACATCAAAAAAGGTTGATAAGTAAATTAGAGAAACAGAATTTTGAAGTTATACCAATGGAACTGCGTCATGCCAGAACACTTGGCGGAGGTTTTCATTGTGTGACTTTGGACTTGGAAAGAACAAATGGACATCGCTAAAGTTATTGAAGAAAAAGTCAAAGCTGAACTAGATACAGTATTAGCAGATGACAACTGGACAAAATCAATTGAACAGTTTGTGATCAAGTATGCACAAGAAAGAATAGCACAAAAATTTGCACATTCAGATTACACACCACATTTACTTGCCACAGTAGAACAAGGTGTTAAAGAGTTATTTGAAAAAGACGAAATCTCAATCAAAGATTTGGTCACAGAAGAAACTATCAACAAAGCATTTCAATCAGCAGTGGATAAAGTAGATGTACAAGCCATGGTCAAACAACACATTGAGTCAGCATTCAACGACAACACACTGGCCTCACAATTGACAGCAGTGGCCAAACAAGCGGCCTATTCTAAAATAGAACAGTATGGCGTGGGCAACATGGTCAAAGAAGCAGTGTCATCTAAAATGAGCAAAGACTTCACATCCATACAATCCAACACATCAGATGTCATGCTCAGAATTAACAAAGACGAAACAGTCAACGAAAAATTGTTTTTTACAAAAGATTTGAAAGTTACTGACACATTGGTTACCAATGACTTGGTGGTCCGAGGCAGAGTGAATGTGGACAATCAATCTTGGGCAGAACTAGAAGATAGAATTACCAAAAGAGCGGCCACAGAAGTAATTGATCAAGCACAAGAAACTATTGCCAACAAAGTCATTGAGTTTTCCAAACAAGATGGCATTGATTTTAAAAATGTAAAAATAGATGGTTCATATCTTGTGAGAGGTGAAGAACTTTCACAAAGCATCAAAAAAACTTCAATCACTGAAGTTGGAGAACTAGACACATTGACTGTCAAAGGACAATCATCTTTGGCAGACACAATTACTATCAAACCAAACGGCAGAGTTGGTATCAACACAACCACACCTACATCAGCTTTAGAAGTATGGGATGATGATGTTACATTGTCCATGGGTAAGTTAAGCAGTAAAACAGGATATGTGGGTATGTCCAGACAAGGCACACTGGCACTAGGTAACAACAACACTGCTCATGTAACCATTGACGAACAAGGAGTATTAAATGTTTCATCCATTAAGATTGGCCACAACAGTGTTTCCTGGGGCAGAAGTTTACCTGGGTACAGTGCTATTAAAGGCGATATCGTTTATAACTTAGATTGTACAAATTCAGCAGACTCACCCATTGGTTGGCAATGTTTAGGGGCATATAGATGGCGTCCGATCCTGTCTCAATAGCCTGGGTTGTCTCAGAATCATTCAAGCCCAAAGACGATCAAATTGAAAAAATGAAAGCAAAAGGGCCAATCTGGGGACCTTCCAAACAACAATCCAAATGTGAATTAGACTTCATTGTTTGCACAGAATACAACACTGCCAAACACTTCATGAATCGTAGAATACAAGACAGAGCACACATATGGTTATCTGAGTCTTTATTCCAAAAAATGGGTCATCCGGACCGAATACAGACACATAAACATTCAGTTAATCCATCTCTTGAACAACCAGAAGACTTATTGAGTCTGTTGTTGGCTGGAGAAAGATACTCTGTGATCTTGGCAGTGGGTTTCAATGTCCGAGCACCAGCCACATCATTGAGCAAACTCAAAAAGTTTCATCATATGCAGTGGCTATCATCAGTGTCAGGTATCATCAAAAACTATGACAAAACACAATGGGTGTTCTTGGATGTGAACAAGCCTGCAGAAAATTTCACCAAATATGACCATTGTACTTTTGATAAATTGAAGTCTGTGTTATAATCTCCTAAAAGGAGGTCGTAATGGCAGAAACAATTAAAGACAAAGAAAAAGAACAGGTAGTGGAAACACTCAAGTTCACTCCACAAAAGGTCCAAATCTCAGTACATGGATATGGTGCTGAAATATGTTGCGGATCTTTAACCAAAGAACAACATGATTTCTGGACAGATGAAGAAAATTCAGAATACTTGCAAAGTCATATGTTTGGATATGGTGATGAACCAGAAGGTGGTATTCCTGAAGATGCAGTGATCTGTGAAGATGGTCAATATTTTGAAGTAGATGATTTATATCATGACTGTGTTCCGTTTGAAGGAGCCACTGTGACTATTGAAGATGTGGCCACAGGCAAAGAAATAGACGAATATGATTTGTCTTGGGATAATAACAACCAGTTACTAGAATCAATAGAAAAAGAAACTGGTGAATATCCTGATGAAGAAAAAGTAGGACTCATGGTTAGAGGTGAAGAAACTGACTGTGCATATGATTCCATGAAGAATGGACACTATGCCTATATATGTTCTCAATCCAACGAAAGAGGATCATATCATACTGGTGAAATCACACTGACTAGACCTTACAAAAGAGGTGATATACAGTTTACTTACTCTGAAATCAATGAAAGAGATTATGTGATCAATGGTGGATGTACATATCTAGGCGAACATCAAGAAGACATTGAAATGGTTGGAGACAGCACAGGCAAAGGCTATGATTGTTTCATAGAAAAGAATTGGGAACACCCTGATAACAAGGCATAATTTTTTAATTATTTTGGTATTTTTGGTTGACTTATTTGTATAATTTGTTATTATATAATTAACAAAGGAGCAAATAATGACAAAGATGTACAAAGATACCACTCATATTTTCAACGGCAAGGACAAGCCTATGCAGACTGGTCTTAAAGAGATCCGTGATGTGTTGAGAGGTAATCAAATCGTGCCACCATTTATGTGTTGGATGCACACATGGTCGCACCCTGATTGTCATATGAGAATCAACTCTAAGGATGATCAGACTCTTACTCTGATCAAGAATGTCATGGACTTTGATATTCTTGGCACAAAACACAATGCCTATGTGGTATTTGACATGGTGAGTCATGATGACCACACCAGAATGTATATCAAAAATTAAGAAAGGAAGAGTATGTCTAAATATAATCCAAGAAGACCAATTAGAAAAGGAATCACACTAGGACAAGGAATTGTTTTTTTAGTAGACGAAATCATTGAATCTAAACGACATTGGTGGTTAAGATCAAATGAACACAAAAGAAAAACAGGTGATGTTCATGCACAAAAATCAGACAACATCATGGAATGGTGTTTTCCTGAGAATGGTGAACCAACATATCCCAAGACTGACATGATCAAATGGAAGTCAGGTATTACCACTTCAGAAGGCAAGAAGTACATCAAGATCAAAGGTCCTGAATCAGTTTGGGGTTTTATTGTGAAAGAAGACTTTGCTACTTCTAAAGGCAAACAGTTCAAGAAAGGTGATGTGTTGATGGCCGCTGGTTATAACACGCCTGCTCTGAACAGAGCCAGAGGTAATGTGTTGACTGGTGAAGGTCATATCGGTTGGACAGGACCAGAATATTTAAAATAGTTTCCTTTGTAGTGGTAAGGAACCTTTGCGGCAAGTGTCCACTATAAAAAAATACTAGTGCGAGAGCCCCCATTAAGGGGGCTTCTCTTTTCCGCGGTAAGAATTATTTAAAAACTACTCTCATGATGGTAGATTTAGAATCTGTTAATTTATCGCATACTAATACTTTTTCCCCGATCCCATTACGATCCACTGTGCATGAATACTCTTTTTTTGGCTTGGCTGTTGTTTTGATTTCATTGGACATTCCCATCTTGGCTGATATGAAGAATACCACAGTTAACATTATAATTGTAAAATAGTTCATTTTTTCTCCTTGTTAACATTATATACAAAAGAATATTCAATAAATTTACTATATTGATAAAATAAATACCACCAAAACTGTTGCACAAAATACAAATACATATATAATTGTAGCATGGGACCATACAAAGACCATTCAGAAATACCAAACAATGTGATGGAATATCTATTGACTGTGGCAGATGCTTCTAATATTGGAGAGATTGCCATAGAAGATATCAATTCATTTCTACAAGGTCTACATGAAAAAGAAAAAGAATTGGTCCGCGATTCTAACTTTATGAAGCACCAAAGGTGGGTAATTGAAATCTAAACGACCAAGACCCAACTCCTGGAGACGATACACAGTATGGCCGCCTGATGCCGCAGGCTATGGCATCAGATTGACTTTGGTATCATTTGTGTTTCCGCCCTTGATATGGGGCATAGTGTTGACACCTATTGCATTGGCCATACAAGTGTTGATGTGGGACTATGTAGAATACAGGTTAGCACAATTCAAGTATGACATGGAAAACAATTCCAATGGCCCTACTGCGAGTTGAGATCAATGACAAAACACTAGGCATTGTCAGGAACCACAAGGCTGGTTCAACCACTGCCATGAACTATATTGGACAGGCACTGGCAGGTTGGACACCAACAATTGAGCCACACTATAAATTATGGCGTAAAACATTTGGTTTACAATCATACATTCACAAACACGGCACATTCCAAGACTATGCACAAGAATTATCTGAATGTGATATTCGTGTGGCCTTATGGCGTCATCCTGTCAGAAAGTTTGTGTCTGGCTTTCATCATACCATGTTTTCTGTTACAGGTGCTCAAGATGGATTATGGGTCACAGGCCCAAGACACAGAACCATACACGACTTTCTGGATCATTATGATCATTACTCAACCAATCTTAATGTGTTGGATCATTGTTCATCTAACACCAGAAAACTAGGACCATCCAAAGAACCATACACCATGGTCCTGCCACTGTATCAAATTGATCAGTTCAGAGTGATGCTGGAACACATGACCAACAAGAACATACACCCTATTCGCAAACGACAACAGATATATGACTATGACATGAATCAAGAACTTGAAAATCGTATCAAAGCAGTGTTAGAAGATGATTACCAAAATGGTTGGTATTCTGGTTGACAAATACTGTATTTGTAGTAAAGTTAAGGTATGACAGCACAGATTATAAAGTTTCCTAAGACCAGAAAGTTTACTCTGTATTTCAATTTGCCAGAGTATTGTCAAATGTCATCCAATGGACATCAGATCACATGGAAGATTGATGGTCAACAAGGTGAAGCCACACTATGGGCTCACAATGAAGAACACGCCAAGCAACTGATTGAAGAATGTATTTGTGTGTTAAATTGGGTGAATGATAAATGGTAGACGAAAACTTTGAATGTTCAATTTGCAAGTCTGACTTTGACATGGATTCTGAAGGAGGCACTGCCGGACACTTTGGTATCATGCCTGTGGCTTTTTGTCCATGGTGTGTGAGTTCCATGTTTGACATGGTGAGCAAAATGGGGGGAGTTGAAGCAGACGATGAAATATGAAGACATACCTTGGACTGATTCCATAGTCAAGTGTAGACAATACACAGTGTTCAAAGATGGATTTCCTGTGACTGATGGACACATATTGTTTGTGCCCAGAACAGAAACATTTTCAGATCTCATGGCCTGTTATTCAGCGGCATACCAATGGGGATATGGTTGGATAGAAGAAGGTTACTGCGACTCCTTTAACCTAGGACAGAATGTGGGTGCAGAAGCAGGACAGACTGTGATGTGGCCACACATACATTTGATACCAAGACGCAAAGGCGATATGGAAGATCCCAGAGGTGGAGTACGCCATGTGATACCTGACAAGGGCAATTACCAAAAGCCTAACATAGAAGTGGTTAAGATAGGCGAGTTTTTGACAGGTGGCGAATAAATTACTAGCAGTGGGTTGCTCTTTCTTGATGCCAAGAAAGGGTGTGATACCACAGGTACAGATACTGGCAGACACTTTGGATTACGAATTAGTAAATCGATCAATAGCAGGCAATGGCAATCAACACATTATATATCATGTCATAGATGAAGTTCAGAAACACGATTATGAATTAGTGTGCATAGGTTGGTCCAATCCTGGCAGGTGGGATTACATCACTAAAAACAACAAATGGTTTGCACACAAAGTCATAAACTTTATGGATCATATCAACAAAGACATTGACCTGGAACAAACATTCAAGATGCAATGGGTACCACAAGTGCTCATGCTCACTGAATACTTGAGAAGTCAAGGAGTAAACTTTGTGATGTGGAACTCTTTAAAAACACCACAACATGAAGATCTTAAAAACATCTCAGAGTTTTATGCACCCAACGAATGCCACATTGAACATTTGAGGGAACACACACAATACATTTCAGAAGATGATCATCATCCTGACCAACAGTCGCATGAAATATGGGCAGACAAAATATTAGATCATGTACAGAGGTTAACATGATTACAGTAAATAATAATATGAAAGACGAACATCAGGGACATTTGATTTTTGTTATCATGCTTGTGGCGGCAATATTTTATGCGATCTTTGTGTCTGAAGTCAAAGCCAGAGGTCATATCAAACACTGGGGCACACAAGAAGGTAGATACTATGGTACGGAAAAGAAGTACACCATTAATTGTAGATTGAGCAAACAATGGATACCCAAACCACAGATTGACCCTACACAGCCTGAAAGAAAGTGTGAATACCTATGCACTGATGATGAAACAACTATTGTGACCACAAGTTTACATTATCCATGTCAGGGCACAATCCAAGAACCAAGAACAAGGAGCGGTTACAAATGACCAATTTACAAAAATACTTTTTTATAATCATGGCAGTGATATGGGGCTGTATGATATTTTTAGCCACAGCCACATGGTCCAACTCATGGGATGACTATCTTAAACATGATTGGGATGATGTACAACTGCTGGATGGCGAAGGAATCATATTTATAGATGCACCTTACAGGGCAGTGGATGGTTCCAATGTGCCTGTGACCATTGGCACACTGACTCCTGACTTTGTGAAACTGACTGTGATAGTAGATGAAAATCCCACACCTTGTTGTGCCACATTTGAGTTTGATGGCATACCTGCACAGGTGGCCACCAACATCAGAATCAATGCCTATACCAATATCAGAGTCATAGGTGAAACTCGCATGGGCGAACATTACATGACCACCAAATTTATCAAGTCAGCAGGTGGTTGTTCAGCACCTGCCATTGGTGCAGAATCCAGACCCAGAGGATCCATGGAGTTTAAAGAAACTGCAACCAACACCACTGTACAGATATGGCACCCTAATTATTCTGGTATGCAGTTCAATCAATTGACTCGCACAGAAATACCAGCAGAGTATATTTCAAATTTATCTGTGGTCAAAGATGGTGTCACTGTGTTTAGATATGAAGGATTGATTGGAATTGCTGAAAACACATATTTCAAATTGCCATTTGTCAAAGACAAAAGCATAGAAGTATATGCTGAAGATAATCTAGGTAATCAGTTCGAATTCAACTCTTTAGGTTTTTAGAAAGTACCAGAAGTAAATGCATCAATGATTGTGATGATAGTAAAAGATATCACAATAAACATATAGATCCAAAACCAATGACTGTATAATATTTTTTGTGTCCATGGTCTTGCGGGCTGATGCTTTGGTTCTGATTTTCCTTTGATTGGGTACGCCATTAGTTCATTGCCTTATAGATTATGTAGAACACGACCCATAATGAACATAATGAGCCAACGCCTACTAATATGTAAGTTATTATTTCTTCTCTTTTCTTTTTGGCGGCAAGGATTGCCTCTTTTCTTTTCTTTCTAATTTCTGCTTGTATTCTTAATACTTCGTTCCAGGCGTCTGGTCCGTGACTCATGTTTACATAAGTTCTTAATTCATGTTCCATGGCCTGTATTTTCTTTTTGTGTGCAAATATTTCCAGTGCTTCTTCTTCCACACTCATACCTGCCTTCTGTGCCTTGTTGGCTTCTTTGTTCACAGTTTCGCAAGAAGACATCCATCTACCTATGTCGCCATACATAGATTCAACATCTCTACCTATTTCGAAACCTTTTTTGATTGCATTGAAGGCCGCAGTGGCCACTCCAAATGCACTGATAGGATCTACCATTTAAAACATACTCCTGGGCCCCGGCCCCTTGTTGTTGTACTAATATTTATAAGTTATCCACAGCCTTTATATGTACACATCTCAAATGCTCTTGACAAATCATAATATGAATATATAATGTAAGAATGCGAATAGGTTTTTGTTGCAAATGGATTGATCGAGTGGACCAGGTTGGAGGCATCAAACCCAAAGATGTTGACACCAGAGAATACAACATTAGATCAACCACTGTGAGATGGCTCAATGAACAACCCAGAGAATTTGCTGAACAAAGACTGTGGGAACTCATGATCCATAACATTACATCTACTCGCAAACTGGTTGAGCGAGTGGGCAACCTTGATCCGCATCTTAGGATGGTCAGATTAAGTTCACCCATACTGCCTTGTGCCACTGAACAGAGTTGGAAATACTTTTGGAAGTTACCAGGTGTTCGAAGCACTGTGGAAAGAGAGTTTGCCAAGGTAGGCCGGATTGCCAGAGAATTAGATGTCAGATTATCATTTCACCCAGGACAATTTGTGGTGTTGGCCAGCGATAATCCTGATGTAGTTGAACGGTCAATAGAGGAGTTTGAATATCATGTTGACATGGCTAAATGGATGGGCTTCGGCCGAAAATTCCAGGACTTCAAAATCAATATCCACATCTCGGGTCGCAAAGGTCCCCAAGGCATCAGAGACGCACTTAAGAGACTCTCGCCTGAAGCAAAAAACACAATCACCATCGAAAACGACGAAATCTCGTGGGGTTTCGATTCTAGCCTAGAACTGGCAGATGATCTTGCATTGGTGTTGGACATACATCATCACTTTGTCAAGACAGGTGAATACATAGATCCCAAGTCTGATGCAGTCAAAAGAATGCATGATTCTTGGCGTGGAGTCAGACCAGTGATACACTATTCTGTGTCACCTGAGAGTGTGCTCACTGATCATGCACAAGATGTTGTGCCTTGTTTGAACACATTACTAGAAGCAGGACACAACAAACAGAAGCTCAGAAAACATTCTGACTTTTTCTGGAATCAAGCAGTGAATGATTGGGCATTACAATTCTGGGATGATCATGATATACAGTGTGAATCTAAGGCCAAGAACTTGGCTTCATTTGCACTGTTTGACTATGCAAAAAAAATTAAAAAAATCTGATTTTTTTGGTCACTTTTGGTTGACATATACTGTATTTGTGTTATTATTATAATAACAAAGGAGCAGATATGACATTAACTAACAAACAATTTTTAGAAAACATTTACAGAAAAGCATCTGAAAGAGCTGAATCTGAACTGGAAAGAGAAACAGTTTGGGCTATGGCTGATGTGAATGATGTTGCCGAAGAAACCATTGAGTTGACTGATGAGTTGGCTGAAACTGTGAAAAAAATCGCTCGTGTTTCAAGAATGAAATTGAACCTGGGTGTTAACACAGAAATGCACGGCAAACATGAAATTCTTGAGAATGATGGTGTTGAAACTCAGACTACGGCTTTTGAAATTGAAAGTCTTAAAAAATTCGTGGTTGAGGCTCTAGATAGACTTGAAGAAAATGTTTGGAGATTGAATCAAGCTCAACAAGATGAAAAGCCTCATCTTGATGGACAAGAAAAAATCAAACAGGCCATAGAAGGAGTATGCAAATAATGAAAAGTTTATTTTTTATCACATTTGGATTATTATTTTTAATGGGATCAGCTGGTGCAGTAGATGGCACCGCTGATGCAAAATGGGTGGCCATATATGGTGTGATCGGCATCGTGTTCATGGCCATTGGTGTTAAATTTCAGGAAGAGGAGTAAACATGAATAGAAAATTATCAACACAATTGATTGGATTCATCAAGCAGTATAATGCTCAACAATTAAGAATGAGTGACACAGAAGAAAAAGAATTGACAAACTTGATCAATAACTTTTGTGCCATGGAGCAGGTTACTCCTGAAGAAGCATTTGAATGGGTAGAGTGTCATGGTTAGATCTCAAGAATTAAAAACCAACAAACAAATGGCAATTGAAAACTTGGGCGAGATCGTCCAGATGATGAGAGCCAAAACTGATCAACCTGAAGCAGTACAATTTTGGTTGAAACATTATGCTGAAATGATTGAATCAGAAATTCGTAGATATGAAACTTAATGGTCAACTTTGGTTGACAACACAGAAGAAAGGCTGTATTATAATAATATGATAAAATTTATAACAACGATTGTGAAAATGTATATCGCTTATTTGAAATTTTGTGTTCAATTAGTGTGTAGACATTTTGGAAATGCACTGATGGCTGTCATGATATTGTTATTGGCCGCAGGTTGTTCAGTGAAACAGACTGTGCCTGACGCAATAGTTTATGCACCTATGGATTGTGCCAACAAGATATCCATTGAAAGATTTATTCAAGATCAATACAAACTGGAGGACGACCCCCGTGTTAAGAGACATTACAAAAAAGTTATGTGGGATCTTCGCACTGAGTGTGGTGCTATTCAGCAGTAATGCTGAAGCCACACGATTGCCAATGAAGTTTGGTGACCTTGACCACTTTGTGCCAAGGTGTGACATGAAGTATGAACAGATGCAATTTTTGAGTGCTATGAAACCTACACCCCAAGAGGTAGATAGTGCTAAAATACAAATAGCCATGGGAGGAGCCTTCCTGGCAATTTTCAACCCATCAAGATACAACACATTGTACTTGATGTCAACAGGAGAATATGGATGGTTAATAGACCAACATTTATGGGAATTACAAAACAACTGTCCGTAATTGCTGTCATGACTGTGGCAGGGACGGCACAAGCCAATCAGTGTTTGAATGAATCAATCACAACCACACAGTCTGAATTCACAATCAAGAACAAAGATAATTTTGAAGCCAAGATAGAACAAACAGAAAACGGTTATATGTGTATTGTGAAATTCACCACTGATATATTAGGCACTCAGTATGAAGCCGAAGGAGTTTCTGAATCTACCACGGCTGATCCAATATCTGTGTGTAAGATGGCAGAGTCTGATGCTGAAAAGAATTTGATCAGACAACAAGGTGCCAAAATCACACACGAATCCAAAACAATATGCAAAGAACAATCTGATTACACTCTGAAGCCAATGTCAATTGGTACCATTGTGAGTCTAGAAGAATTAAGGTTGCAACCCAACAGACAGCCATTTGAATATCTTGGCGTGCCATGTGTATGGTTTTACAATGTTGAGTTCAAGCCAGAAGAATTATACAGCCATCAAGGCGTGGCCTGTGAAGTAGACAAAGTTAACCAAAAGTATCAAATTGTAGATAAATTTTGATGCGATTGGTTGACATTGATACATTTGGTTGTATAATGTTAATATATGCGAAACTACAAAGAAAGGAGAGACGCATGGATTATCGTAAACTATTAGCCCTACCTGTTTTGGCCGTTATGGCCTCTTGTGCGGCAACTAATCCGACGAACACGGTTGTCTCCGATACTGTTAAAAGCAATGTCGAGCAGACTAAAATGTTAGAACTTACCGATGAAGGCAAAGTGCCTAATTGGTATGTGAATATTCCTGAGCCAGGTGATGAAGTAATGTTTGTTGCAGGTTCTGGTACATCAAGAGATTTAACTCTTGCCAAAGACAAAGGTATCTTAGATGCTGAAAAACAATTGGCCAATCAAATTGATGCCTTGGTTTCATCTAGATTCAAACAATATCAAAGAGAAGTTGGTTCTGAGAATCAGCCCGTTATAGTTACTGACAACGAACAGGTTGTTAAGAAACTGGTAGTTGAGGCTCAGGTTGCTGGCTATCATATTGCTAAATCTACTGTGGTTCCTGAGAAACAGGGTTACAGATGGTTTGTGTTGTTGGCTTATCCTGTGGGTGAGGCTAATGCACTATGGCAGATCAAACAAACTGAAAAGGCGGCTAGACTGTTTAAAGGTGACAAAACAAAAGCCTTTAAAGAACTAGAAAATGAAATTGATGCCAAAAGACTGGATCAAGATCAAGTGACTAACGGTCAAGCTGAACAGTTTGAAAAGAAATTAGATCAGAATTTACAACAAGATTCTAAGGCTGATACATCATCTAACACAGATGTTAACATTACTATACAGCCTGGTCCAATAGCCAAAGCGGCTCCTGTGCCTGAAGTTAAAAAGACACAGCCTAATCTTTGGATTACTGAATAAGACTTCTGCTCGAAGATTGATAGGTCCGTAAGGGCCTATCTTCTTGACTAGTCGTCCGCGTAAGTGATACCTGATCCTGAAACCGGAAATTCTGCTGGTCCACCTGAGTCACCAACTGCGGTGGCTATTTTCACATCCTGTACAAAACGAGCATAAGCCAGTTTGGCAGTGGCTCTGGAAGCCTTGGTAGTTTCGCCATCACCACCATCTGCTGAATCTGTGGCTCTGGATATACCATTGGGATCATATTGATCAGTGGGTCTGTTCAATGCTGAATGATCTATGGTGCCTGAAGATAATGTGTCTAGTGCCATGAGTTTATCCTAGTGCTATTTGAATACCTAGTTCTCTAGGTTGTTTCATGTTGGAATAATACAACATACCTTTGGCTGTTTGTTTCACAGTCATGAGTTGATCTCCATTCATGATATATTGATATGTGGTTGGCCCAATGATCAACACGCCTTGGTGCCCTGCCGCTTTTTGATAATCATCATACATTAGATTGTTCCACAGTGTTCTAAATTCTGGTTTGCCTATTTTTGAATTGATCTGTGGCACAACTTTGTTGAAGAATGCTTTACCAACTGCATCTGCAAATTCTTTTTTTGGAAAGTTTTCTGGTAATGGACTGGAGGCAAACATCACTGATACATTGCCTTTGAATCCTGCGTCAGCTAACACTTTACCCATTTCCGCTTGATTCGGATAATGTTTGTCGTTGTATATTCTGCCACCGCCACTAGAACCGCCTTTACCTCCTGATTTGATTTCAATTTTTTTGCCATTGATTATTAAGTCGCCCCCTTCTGTGGAGTAAGTTATTCTCTTACTCATAATGGCCAATGCCGCCTCTGCCGGTCCGGCATCAGACTTTGTAAAATTTTCCTTGGATAATGCAATGAATAACTTTTTTGGCACACCATCTGGCACAATGTCTGTGAGTGGTGTGGCTGAAGTCATACCTGATTGTGGAATCAGTTTGTCAATGTCAATAAACTCTTTGCCTTTGTTCCAGTCATTCACAAAAGTTTTGACTTCTTCTGCAGTGCCCAACTGTGGAATGGTTTTGATCAACCATTTCATTTCTTCTGCACCAATGTCTGGATCTTTGTGAGCCGCAATATAAGTTTCAATCCTTTTTTCTAACTGTGGTCCTACTAATAATTTGTAGGCAGTGTCAAACACAGGATCATCAGACTGTCGCTTCTGCAGAGTTCTGATCACTCGTTGTTTGACAATGTCTGAGTCAATGTTGGGCTTTTCATTCAAAATTTGGTTTATTTTCATATGATTCTCTGAATTCTTAAATATTTATGTAAGTTATGGACTTTAAAAAGACCTTTTGTACATCGCCATGGATTCATCAACGAATTGCACACAATGGCAACTTTCAGTTCTGTCGCTGGCAGAAGACTGCAGAGCCGCCGTATGACTTTTCGCAGAACATAGATCACAAAACACCACAACAGTATTGGGATTCCAATATGCGAGAGATTCGTAAAAAATTGTTGAATGGTGAAGTATTGGATGAATGTTCTGACTGTCATCACATGGAAGAACATGGCATGGTGTCTGGCAGACAAAAACAATTATTGAAATGTGGCATCACTGTGGATAAATTTACACAGACCATGAAGTCATCACCTTTGTATGCACACTTAGAATATTCACAAAACAACGAAGGTGACACCCGACTCAAACCCATTGATTGGCACATAGACACAGGCAACTATTGTAATGGTGGCTGTATCATGTGTTCGCCATATTGGTCATCATCATTGGCCAAAGAGTTCATGAACAATGGACTGGCACAGGAGATGCCCAGAAAGTCCTGGGCAGACACACCAGAATATGTGGATCGCATGGTTGAACAACTAGTGGCCACAGATCATTTGCACTACATTCATTTCTTGGGTGGTGAAACATTGATCACTCCTGCCTTCAAAACCATACTACAAAGACTGGTACAAGCAAAAATAAGCCCTCGTGTGACGGTGGGATTTACAACAAACTTAATGATGTGGGACAAAAAGATCATTAAACTGTTGGCTGAATTCCGCACTGTTCATGTGAACTGTTCCATAGATTGTATGCACGAGTTCAATGATTATCAAAGATATCCTGCCAAACTGTACTCTGTCATGACCACATTGAACAACTGGCGTGTGATTGCTAGACGACATTCATGGCAACTGCAAATCAGGCCCACAGTGACCAACTTGAGTGCATGGCACCTGGACACTGTGTATGAATACTGTTTTAAAAACAAATTAACAGTAGAATCTTGTAACTTTCTTGAAAAGCCAATGCATTTTAGGATAAGTACATTGCCCACTCACTTTAGGGAAAAAATAACAACTAAACTGGAGGCGTTTTTAGATAAGTGTCCAAAGGATGAACAAACTGTTATTAACATAAGGAATCCTGACACGGTTGAACATCAGATAGTGAATGACTGTAAAAGTTATATCGCTTACCTGAAAAATGAACCGGACAGATCAGAGCTTCTACCCAAACTCACAGAATATCTAATGACTCTAGAACAAAATTCTGACAGAGGCTCCGTACTGACTTATCTTCCTGATTATGAAGAACTTCTTAGAACTAACGGATACAAACCACACACTAACTAATACCATCACTGTCAGACCTTACTATGACAAGTCTGCACCTTCTGTGATTATTCAGCATGATGACTTTGTGTTATACACAGGCACACTGCCAGAAGTACAATCATTCACATTTAATTGTAACTTGAAAGATCTGTACTCAGTCAAGGTGTCATTGACATACAAAGATGAAGATTCTGAACCAGAATCTGCTGTCATTGTGGAACAGTTCATAGTGGACGACATACCATTGTTGCCCAAGTATATGTTGCATTCTGAATATGATGCATCAGATGATCCTACCACACATCTGGACAAGTTTGGTACATGGTGCATGAAATTTGATCAACCATTCTATCAATGGTACCATAATGTGTCTGGACAAGGCTGGTTGTTTTACCAAAATCAATCTTAGTGGTTGACTTATCCACAACTGGACATTATATTAACATTATCATATTATTAATCAATTGATAAGGAGTATGTTAATATGACAAATCTTAATAAAGTAAAAAACCAAAAAGCATTCTTAGAAAATTATCTAAGAGGCACAGGTAGAACTCTTTCTGCCAAACAAGCAACTGCCAACTATGGTATCACTCAGTTAGCGGCAAGAATGCATGAGCTTAAAAAAATGGGCTTAAAGGTTACTACTGTGACAAACACTGCTGGTAACAATGCATACAGAATCTCAGCAAGAGATAACAACGGTTCAAGAGCAAGATTATTCGCTTCTGCATAATTGAATCAACACTCATTCGAGTACATCAAAAAGGTGCCTTTGTGCACCTTTTTTTGTGAGTGCTCATTGACTATAAGTATGAGTGTGTTATAATAGGATTATGATAGACAATCATATAAATGGTTTTGATAAGAAGCAGTGGCAAGACTCTATTCGTACGAAACCATATTGGCCTGTGTTGAAGCAGATGCAGGATCAAGGTTACAAACTGGATCACAATGCTCTGTACAGAGGTGATTCATTCAAGACACTCACACCTAGGGAAAGATATTTTTATCCCACATTTCATACCAACTCACTGTATTACATTGATGCCGTACAGGCACAAAAACCACAACAGGTGTTTGACATTGGCTGTGGCATGAATGTATGGAAAAAGTTTTATGACAATGTGATTGGTGTGGATCCACAAGACCCCAGAGCAGACATTAGGTTAGACTTTGACAGATTCAAACAAGCCTACATTCAATCTGCTTATGGATTGGTGGACTCTTGTATTTCTATTGGCACCATGAATATGTTTGTGTCTATCAAACATTTACTGCAAAACTTATGTGAATTCATCAAGTGTACCAAAATTGGATACAGAGGTTATGTGACCATTAATTTGTGTGGCATGATGTCCAGAGGTACACCCAAAGAACACAAAGAAGAATTGTTTGGCGTTTCCAATCCAGATGCTGAACAAGTCAGTAAATATTGTAATGCTATTGTTGAAGAATTGCCTGGCATATCTATTATCATTTACGATAATTTTATCACAGACAAATTCAACGAATACATGGATGGTAACTTAAGATTAGTATTTGAAAGGGAGGTATAATATGCTATCATGGTTTAAAAAAGTGTTCATGCCATCAAGTCAGAAAAATCATACATTGGAAGACTTGAAAGTAATGGACAAAAATCAACTAGAACAAGTGGGCAGACAGTATGGGATAGAATTGGATCGTAGAAAGACACACGAAAAAATCCTTAAACAACTTTGGAAACACATTGTTAAATCAAGAAAGAAATAAGGG
>Ga0181568_10002173_pt1 | contig 17842 bp, 16 predicted proteins | sample 101ome_20_FD_133758 | JGI IMG/M metagenome (GOLD analysis project Ga0181568, IMG submission 133758) | Coastal salt marsh microbial communities from the Groves Creek Marsh, Skidaway Island, Georgia - 101404AT metaG (megahit assembly) | ecosystem: Environmental > Aquatic > Marine > Intertidal... | reverse complement strand
CTCCTCTTAAATCTAAAGGTGTAATTGTACCTGTAGAGGGAACACCAACATTAAACGTAGAGTAACCAATAGTGGGATCATTTGTTTGACCGTCAACCGTATCTCTGTAATCAAGAAAACATGATCCCAAAGATACTGGTTCGTTTGCTTCAAAAAACCATAAAGTTCTCAGATCCACTAAAGAAAACCCACCAGCAGTTGATGCACCAACAAATACCTGATTTACGATTACATTTTCAGTAAGTGCCATTTATGTTTCCCTCGTTTAGGTCAATGTAAATGATCTTGATCCAACACCATCTACAGTGAATATTAAATTATTACCATCTACGGTAATCTTTACTCCCTTATCTGTACCAATACCACTTGTAAATCCTTCTCTGCCAGTAATAATTCCTGTCTGTGCTTGGATACCATGAAGAACGTCAAGTCCAGTGGCACCTGTTCCACCAACAGGAACAGTTCCAACTCCTAGGAAACCATCTCCCTGAGCAACAAATGAATCACCTTGAACCTGAAGTTCATAAACTGCAGTTGTTCCAACTCCAACTTTGTTTAGTTTAGAACTTCCAAAAACTTCAAGGGAATTGTCACCAGTTCCAGTATTAACTGTTACCTTATCATCAAAAATACTGGTGCCGGCAACAGAAACTGTAAAGAACGTGCTAATCCCAGCGTCAAAAATTACATTACCACCAGTAATAAATCCTGTCTGACCATCAATCTGAATTGGACCAAATGTTCCAGAATCAATGCTTAGACTTTCAATGTTAGAAACACCACGAACATCAAGACTATATGCTGGATTAGGATTATCTGTTCCTACTCCCAAAGATTGAACAACTGCTACACTACCACTGAAAGTAGAAAGACCATCACTGAATAATTGGAATGGTTTTAGTGAAGATGCCGAAGAAGCAATACTTGTGATAACAAGATCAGCACCAGTTTCTACGTCTGTTGCAACTGTTGCCGTGGCAGCATTACCATCCAAAGCACCAATAAATGTGGTTGCTGTTACAATACCACCAGCATTTGCTTGGAAAGCAGAACCAACAGAAAGACTGGTTGTAGCAGTAATGAATCCAGTTATAGATGCTGATGCTCCAACAATACTACCAACTGTAATATCGGGAGTTCCAGTAAGACCTTCAGCGTTAGTAGCAGTTGTTGCTGTTGATGCTCTACCTCTAAATGCTTCAAATTCTTCTGGTAATCTTGTACCTTCAAAAACTGTTCCAGTTGCAACTCCTGTTGGACCATCTATGGCAAATGAGGGACCAACTTGGAATGTAGTGAGTGGATTAGTTGTTCCTACTCCAACACTTCCCTGAGCGTAGATACTAGTAAATCCAAGTCCTACATCAGTATCAACCCACTGAGATGTTGGTAGGTTAAGAAGTTGACCACCATCACCATAGTAAGTAACAACACCAGTAGCACTGGTATGTGTAACGATACCAGACTCTAGTTTCACACTACCTAGTGAAGCAATACCAGTAGTGTTAACACTGTCGGTATCTAAAGTTGTTACGGTGCTTAATCCAGTAACATTTAGATCAACAACATCTAAACTACCATCAGATATTACATTTCCTCTTACATCTAATGTATCTCTAGGAATGGTTGTGCCGATACCAACCAATCCATTGGAAGAGACAATATCATTAGTATCGACCTGGATACCGTCTCTAAAATTTACAACGGTCTTAAAATTCTGTGGCATTGTCTACTTAGACCTTTCTATCTATTTATTGGGAGGGTTGTTAATATCGTCAATTTTAGATTTCAATTCTTTGATACCTTCAATTAAGACAGGGATCAAACCTTCATAACGAACTTTCTTGACGCCATGCTTATCGGTAACGACAAGTTCGGGGAAGTATTCTTCAACTTCCTGAGCAATAACACCAAGATCTTTGGTGCCAGTCAGACTACCTGCTTTATCATTCCATGTGAAGGTATTACCACTCAAATTGTTGATCTTATCAACAGAATTTTCTATTCTGGTAATATCATCCTTCAGAGCAATATCAGAAGGATAGAATGCTGTTACGTTACCAGTGACTAACAAGTCACCATCAATTGTTGTAGTTGTGCTGATACTTACAGTAGAACCAGCAGCAGCACCAATAACAAAGTCTCCAGTGAGAGTATCAACAGTGTTCAGTGTTGTCTGTGCTATTTGAACATTACCAAATGTTGGAGTTACATTGGCAGTTGCTGTTGGTTCAATGTTAAAATCACCAGCAATGGTCAATGTTCCGTTAATAGTCAATTCACCATCAGATGAAACATCATTAGCAAATCTAACTGGACCTTCAAAACTACTCAGGATGTTGTTGTTCTCACCACCTTCAACTGTGATGGAGTTCTTGACAACCACTTCATCAAAGTTTTCACTGGTTCCAGCATCTTCTCTTCCAGTTTCTGTTGGAACTGGAATATTGAATGTTTCTTCAGTACCAGTAAAGCTATTGATCTTCTTGTTGCCAATGTAGAAGTCACCGTCGTTATTCAGACCAGTGTAAACAACAATACCACCACTTCTATCCTGTGCTTGTGATAGATACTCTTCCAAATCTGTGAGAGTTCTTGTCTGAACCTGTGGCAGACCTGTGGAATAGTTACCAGGACCATAACCAAGATATTCAAATGTGTGACCAGATGCTCTCAGAATAGAGTTTCTTCTAGTCTCTACAGGAATTGGTTTGATCTTTCTGATTGATGCTCCAGCAACATGTGCCTCTGGAATAGTACCAAACAGAGCACGAATAACCGTAATTTCGTTATCACCAACACCACCAAGAGAAGAAGTGATAATTCTCATGATCTCACGGTCCACTTGGATATAATCACCAAGACCAAACTTCTTAGTCGTTGCCAAGTTTACGTTTGGCAGTTTAATCTGAACACCAGTGTCAGTGATTGCATCCACAATATAATCAGTTACACCACCGTAGATTGTGAAGTATCTTCCACCAAACTCTTCAGCAATAGGTGTTGACTGATCGTTTGCTTCCAGAGCATGTCTGTAAACATGATATGGATCAGTTACTTCATTTATAGTTACGGCAGAGAATGTGCTAATGCCGATTCTCTCACGAACAGTAAACTCACCAAGTCTACCGTCAGATTCATTCAACAATTCAAACTTATTACCAGCAATCAGACCATGTGGATTAGCACATGTAAAGGTAGAGATTCCTGTGGTAGAGTCATATGTAGAACTCGTAACAGTTACGGAAACACCGACATTGTAAATGAATGAACCAACAGCAATTGCTGGATCAGCATCTGTCGTAGCAAGAGCAACATTAGTGTCATCTACGATAGACTTAATTCTATAGTGTTTTGATGTTGTGGTTCCAATACCAGTGACTTGAACAACATCACCAACACTGACATTGATTGTTGTAGTTCCAATGCCAATTTCACCACCAATACCTTCAATGTCTAAAGCAGTCTGACTTTCTAAGTATCCAGATCCTGGGTTAGCAATTTCAACATTAACAATATCACCACCGGCGATTGTTACTGTAGCAGTAGCACCTTTCCAATCGGTGGTTCCATCATTCAGCAGTTTTTGGTTGTAATATACACCGTCAGCATAAGATGTGGAGTTATCAGTAATTGTTGTAATACCGAGAACACCATTGAAATCATGTCTCCTCTCAAATGTTACTGTGGAGACACCACTTGTAGCATCAACACCAGATACTTCTTTACCTAACTTAAGTTTAGTGAAGAACTTATCAATAGTGGTTCTGGTGATACTCTTCTTAAGGTCATTAGTTACAACAGAACCAACTGGTGTTCTCTTAGCAAAAGAAACAGCAGCATTTGGGTTGTCTGTTGGATTATCTTTATCGATTTGTGGATAATAATTTTCTACGTTTGGTTTGTATTTTTGTGCTGTAAACTCAACAGAAGGAGCATAGTCGGCGTCTAATACTTCAAGTAAGAAGATACCATCAGTCTTATCCTTTTCATATTTCTGAATAGTATTGCTTCTGTAGATAAAGAAGTTGGATTGTAAATCATTTCTCTTAAATCTTGGAAGACTCAGGTTACGAGAAGATGTAGTATCAGTAAATGTTCCTGGGTTGTGCTCAACGGAATCAACATCAGTTGTACTGGTGGTGTATGTCATGTCATCAGTAACACCAGTTACAAGGAACTTGCCATTGTAACCACTACCAGCAGCGCCAACACTGTTAGTATCACTCTTGATGTTTTCCATGATGACTTTATCACCAACATCTAATCCATGAGGTAATTCTGTGGTGTATGTAACTGTTGCTCCTGCTACAGAACATGTTGAGATGAAACTATTGTTTCTGTTATACAGAACATCATCTCTGGTAATTGTTGTTGCTGTGGCATAAGAACTCAGAGCATATCCAGTTTGACTAGACAGTTGAATGATATAACCCTGGAGAGGATCTCTTGAATCTTCTGCTTCTTTGGGGATAACATAATTCAAACGATACAGTCTAGAGTCTAAACCTCGGGTGTCATCAATTCTCTTGACATAACTCCTTGCCGTAGCAGTATTTGTATTAGTTGCCAACCCAGCATAAATGCCATTGTCAGCATTTACATGAACAAACCAATTATTGTTTACGGTATCGAATTGAATTGGGTGTCCAATTTGGTTCGGAGTTTTATCACTTACTCTACTCTGTACATTAAGATCATTGCCACCATAGATTGCAATATTCTTATCATTCTTAGCATCAGAGAATGATGCTGCTACCTTAATTTCAGTACCAGAAACTCTAATAGCATAATATGTTCTATGATCTTCCAATCCTTCTGGTAAATCACCACTGTAACTACCAACTTTAATAGACTCACCAGTTACTAATCCAATATCAGATTCAAGTTCCAGAATACTGGTAGAGATACCAGGAACAACATCTGCTCTCTTAGCACCAGAGAAGTTACCTAAAGCAACTGTACTACCAGCACCTAGTTCATTATCCAACATCTGGATAGTGGCACTAGTTGTTCCAATACCTGTAGAATCTGGTAGATATAAAGTTTCTCCATCTCTAGCACCGATTCTAAAACCTTGAGTGATAGATGTTGGTGGAACGTCTTGGTCACTAAATCCAGACAGATATAGTTGACTTGAGATACCAACAGATGTTGTGAGTCCTACATCAATCTGTAACCATCCAATGTCTCTTTCCCCAGATGGAATAGACTTAGGTGTGATAACATTGGTGATGAATCCTTGGTCATCACGATTAAATGCTTCTGCCTTAAATCCATCAGCAACCAGAGCAATCTGACCGAAGTTGGAGTTAGAGTTGGTGATAGATGCGTCAGCACCACTTAATGCTTCGAAGTGCTTATTGAAACCAATAGCAAACACCGAAACGATCTGGAATACAGCATCGTTGCTCAATTTGACGTGAGTGGATTCCCACCCACTACGATAAGTAGCAGATGGATCTAGGTGATAAACTGTAGCACTATTAGTGGAACTAGAACCCGATGCTAAGTCTCCACCAGTTACCTTAGTATAAACAATTCCATCATATAGTCTAGATTCTGGGTTATATTTTACAAATGCTCTATCATCCTTTTGTAGTGAGATAGCAGTGTATTGTGCCAGAACGATGGATCTAAATCCAGTAGACTTAGAACCATCACCATGGAGACCTTGCATACCCCAGACTGATCTCAGAGATACGTTAAAGACGTATGGAGAAGCACCACTAACTGTGTCAGACTCAATAGTAATTGTAGCGTTGGATGAGTCTGGTGTGGCAATTAGGTTTGCTGGGAAACTTGCTAATTGATATGTAAATCTAGATTCATCAATAACAGAGGAAACAAGAGCAGAGATATTATAGTTTGCTACATTAACACCACGAACTTTAATCGGTGTTCCTGTCGTCAATCCATGAGGACTCTGTGTAGTGACTGTAACTTGAGCAGTAGGAGATGCTCCATCACCGGCAAACATACCAGTAACAATGGATGGATCAATACCCAGAGCACCAACAATTTCATATTCTGGTCTTACTTTATCGAAGTCACCCTGTTCTGATGGCCATTGGAATGTGACTGGTCTTCCAGATGCTGCCTGGAAAGCATGAGTCAACTTATAATAGTACATGCTGAGGTCAGTTAGACCAGCATATCCAGTAACATCATTAACACCATCAGCATATTCAAATGCTGTTACTTTATGGTGAGAGAATGTTGGTTGAGATCTATTTGCTGTAGTAAAGTTTCTGGGATCAGTGTAAACTAATTCATTATCTTGAGCATCTAAGAATGTAAATTGCCAGAAGTAGCAACCACCAGTGATTCTAAGAATAGCAGTTTCCTCTACATCATCATCAGTTGGGTTAGGAACATATTTTGGTCTAATTCTGGTCTTTCTCAAGTCCATACCAACGATGGATGTACCTCTTGGTACAATTACACCACCTTTTGTACTGTTGAACTTATAAAGAACGTTGTCTTCTTGAGTTAAGTCAAAATTTGATTCAAGAGTCAGGTTGAGTGTAGCAGTAGCATCACTCTCAGAACCACCAGGACTTACAACTGTACCAGTTCCTGATACATTTTTGATAGCAAAACCAGGTCTGTTGTCAATAATATGGTCACCAGGATACAATAAGATTGTGGTTCTGTTGAACAGATCGTTATCTTTACCTCTTACATAGGAAAATCTAGCAGACTCAATCAGAGCTCTCTGAATAGTCTTAAAAGGTTGAGTTAAGGAGTTACCCTGATTACTAATACTATCTGTGGCATCAAGATCATTGGGATTAACGTATAAAATACGACCCTCTGTATTCTTGATAAAATTATCTAACTTACTAAGAGGCATCTTCTTGCTTCAACGATATCGTTTCTTGACTTATTTAGTCAATAAATAGGGCTGGTTACTCTTTTCATATGGCAAACTCTGCTTTAAGTAAAGAGGATCCCAAAAAGAAAGAAAACAAATTTGAATGGGCTGATGAAGGGGTTGCTACCCTTGTGAGAGTTATTATCCTTGCTTGGTCAGGAGCAATCCTGACTTTGAACTACGTTTCAATTCCTGGGATTCCTCAAAAACAAATCGATCCTACGTTCATTGCCTCTGTTTTCACTGGCACTCTAGCAACTTTTGGTGTTCAAACTGCCAAAAAGAAAGAGGAAGAAAAACCTAAAGAGGAAAAGAAAGATGCAAAAACTGATTAACACATTGGCACTATTGTCATTTATAGGAACCGCTGGTATAATCGGTGGAGGAGTTTACGTCTATCTACAGAAAGACTCTATCATTGATGGAGTTAAAAAACAAGTCACTGATGCTGCTGTAGAAGGTGTAACAAATGCTCTACCAGGACTCTTAGACTCTGCTATGCCTGAGATTCCAGAACCACCTAAAGTGACGGGTGGTGCTGTTCCTTTCTGATAATAAAATGAAAAAATTTTTGTTTGGTCTGCTCGGGATTGCCGCAGTCAATACTGGGGTTATCGTAGCAACGTCTATGTCTACCTGGGCAGAACCAAAAGTGAAGGGTTACTATACCATGGATGCCATGGGATGTATGATCCTCCTGGAGTGTACTAAAGATGTCAAGAGAGTCAATAGTATCGAAGATATTAGAACTGCGTATCCCGATACTAATTACGACGTTGTTGCTGATGAGTTTGATTCGATGCTCAGCTCCCTTGATGCAGTCGGAGTTAAAGTTTTTCTAGCAGATGAAAAGTATTTCCCACCAATGCATCGTGGTGTATATCATACCATAGGAAATAACTTCTTTTTGAATAAGAAGTGGATGGTAAAACCGAATCGTCTGATGTCAGTCATGAGGCATGAAGGTTGGCATGCAGCACAAGACTGTATGGCAGGTTCTATTAATAACAGTATGATGGCAATCATCAAACCAGAGGAAGAAGTTCCTGGATACTGGAGAGAGATTGTCAAGGGTACATATCCAGCACATGCTGTACCTTGGGAAGCAGAAGCATTCTGGGCTGGACACACAGCAAATATGACACAAGAAGCACTTGCTGCTTGTGCTTCTGATACTCCTATGTGGGAGATTTACCCACCAACTCCAATGACTCGTGAGTGGTTAGTTGAAAATGGGCATATTAAAGATTGAACCAATTAATGTAAGAGAGATTGGTGTTAGGAGTGTTCCTAACATCTCCTCTTTTACTAACAACATGCCACCACCAATCATACCGTATTCTCCTCCAGTTACGGTAGATATTGGCACGCCTATTGTTAATATGCCAGGATGTGTAGAAGCACACCCAGATGGAAGTCCACAACTGGCAAAGGATGATCCTAAAGGTGCTAGAACATACTGTGATGCTCAGACACCATCATATAATGCAATGGATTATAAACCTGAGGAGATGATTATCACTCAAGTGAGTCAAGAACAACCACCAGCAACAAAAGGAGCAGAGGAGGGACCATCACAAGAGCCGGAGCCACCACCATCAGAAGTGCCTGATACACCAAAGGCAGACCTTCCTGATGTGCCGAAGCAAGAAGAAAAGCAAGAAATATGCCCATACTATGCGGAATTATTGGTAAGTGATCCACGTTGTATTGAACCAACGTTTGTGGAGAAATATTTTCCACCCATGGAAGTATTAACTGCTACAACTACCATTGCTGTTATTGGTACAAGTTCTGCCATTTTTGCTAAACCTATTGCCGATCTTCTGCTGAAGGTTGTGAAACCCATTGTGAAGAAACTGATAACGAAGGTAAAGAAGATGCTTGGTAAGAAACAGAAGCCCCAGGGAGTCCGCGAGAGGAGGCTTGCTCAGAGGGAGTTGAATCGGGCGATCCTTGAGTTGAGGAGGGCTTTGAAGTAGGGATTGAATGCCTGTGTGGAGGAATAACTCCTGGAGGATTAACAAGAACTACATCAGCACAGATCTTATAGAACGGACTTCTAGGGTGGAACATGATACCCTTCTGCATGAGTTCGCCACAATTCTTTAGTCTGGCAATTTCAAAATCTAATCTCTTATTAGCAAGTACCTGCTCACGGAAAGCATTATGATTCTCTGCTGCTTCTTTACATAATGCTTGTGCTTTACCATCCAATGGGAAGGATACGGTAGCAGACAAACCTATGGAAGTATTGTGTGAGTCTTTCTGTCCAGTTCTGGTAGGAACATAATAAAGAACGTCACCAGGATTATCCAAGGCACCATCATTGTCCAAGTCTGACATATCATAGACTGGATCATTGTATCGTGGTTCGTATGGTAACTGCCATCCTTTGGTTCTTGTTACATACGGTGTGATGTTTAGAGTTGGTCCTTGGCAGGAGATTCCATCACCGTATGTGTTGGTGATATATGGTCCTTGGAGGACCTGGATTGCTTGGTTGGTGACTGAGCCTGAGCTATTAGCAACAGGAGAAGCAGTGGCACTGACGCCACCAATAGTCTCCGATAAAGCTCTTTGTGGGAGTAGTTGTGCGGCAACAAGGATTACTGCTGGAAGATACTTGTAGAGTCGGTAATACTGGTTATTGTTGTCGTTCTTTGTATAATCGTCTGATTTGACATTCCTGGTCCCACGTAATGCTCGGTGAACTGAAAAGGAGCACCTACGTTTGTTTGAGACCAGGTTGGTCTTGAATCCAAATCTAAACCTTTCCATGTCGAAGTCACACCATTAGTGGAGTTTGATGTAGAAGATGTACTGGAAGGTGCTAAGTTCGTGTTAGGTTGAACATTAGTTCCAGATACACTATATGTATACCCTGTATTATAGTTGACAGAGTTTATGGTTTCATTAATTGTTTGAGTCGTCTCCGTGTGAGTCGTCATTGAGCCCTGTGTGAAATTTGGCACCACAGGCACAGCCCGTGCAGTCTGTACATTCACAAGGGCACTCACAACCACAAACGACGCAAGTGCAAGATGTCTCATTGTCTATCATCTGATAGTCAGCTCCGTTACAAATTGTCCGGTTGCCTGTGTACCTGCTCCACCAGCAGTCAAAGTCATAGCACCTGTGGAGGTGATAGTACCTGCCAGACTACCAGCAGTGCCAGCAGCATTGCTAGTCATCGAACCAAAGTTGCCAACATCTCCAACGGAAACTGCAGAGGTTGGAACTGCGTCTGCTTGTGTATAAGAAGCAGAATAGGAGTAAGCATTGCCAGAGGTAACCTGAGTAGCAGCAATGTTACCAGGACTCATAACACCACTGGTGATTGTTCCAGTAGAAATGGTATTTGCAGTTGTACCATCCGTGGTTGCTACACCAGAACCTGATGTGCTATAAGTAGAACCAATTCTTGTTGCTTGTGTAGCAGCAGAATTAACTGTCAACTGAACACTAGAACTTAATGAGTGCGTAATATCGGCATGTGCTGGTGCCGCCAAACCTAACATAGCAAAAAGCACTAGGGCTCTTTTCATTCTTTTATCATCTGAACTTAATTTATATAGACGCTTAATGTCTTTATAAGAACATTATGTATCCTATTGAACTATACCCGTGGTCGGATTCGAACCGACACTGGAAGGATTTTAAGTCCTCTGTCTCTGCCGTTGGACTACACGGGCAAGGTGCTCCCTGTGAGGATCGAACTCACCTCAGCCGAATTATGAGTTCGGTGCATTCACCAGATTGCTAAGGGAGCAATAGGGATACTGGGAATTGAACCCAGACTAACCCGTTATAAGCAGGTCGCTCTAACCGTTAAGCTATACCCCCGAAGATGAATTAGTTTGCTTCGTCGTGATCTGTGTATATTCGAAGTAATTCATCATCGGCTGGCATCATCACTGCTTTATTTCCGTTCTCATTTTCTACACCTATCATCTCTCCATCCTGGACTCTTAAGATGAGATCTTCCCAATTTTCTTGCCACTCTTCCACAGAATAAAATTTCATAGTTGTGATATTTATCAGTCGGGGTGATAGGATTCGAACCTACGGCATCCGCCTCCCAAAGACGGCGCTCTACCAAACTGAGCTACACCCCGTCCATTTCTTTAGGTTCAACATAGTAAATTTCAGTCTCACTATCATCAAGTGAATCACGAACGAATTGTAGGACGTTCATAAACTCAGTCATGTTATCACATGAAAGTGTTTTCTCGTCACCAAAATTACTGAATACCTTGAAAGTCTTTTTGTGGATGTCCACAAGGATGCTTTCCACGTACTCCTCTGTGTCTTGAATCATGAGTGGTCCTGATTACCCACTTATTATACCAGGACTATGAATCAGATGTCAAGACCTAGGATTTTCTTAAAGGTTTCTAGGATGCCACCACCAGACTTCAATTTCACATTAGTCTGCTGTGTCTCTACCTGAACCTCTGACCCCTGGATTGTGACTCCACTGGTCATGCTGTTGCCAATCTTGATCTTAGAACCGCCTAGGGTCAAGGTGCCGGGTGTATCCAAGATTATATTATTGCCGTACAATCTCAAGAACCCACTATCTGCTTGAATGGCAATATCACCTCTCGTACATAAGATTCTAATATCCAATCCTTTTGGTTGATTCTTAGAACCACCGACAATCTCCATGGTTCCTTCAGATGTAATCCTGAATAAACCAGTTTGAGACAGACTCTGAGATACTTTTACACCGTCCTCAGTCTCACCGATGATCTTGTATGCTTCTGGACCAGACTGTCCTTCCTGAGGATTATTTACATCAATCCTAAAAGATTTACTTCTAGAATCAACGTCTCTTTGACTATAATCAGATTGCTTTTCTGCCATTATTCGATACAATCAATACTGCTTTGAAGTGTTCTCTCGACCACTGGTAGAGAGTTGATAATGGGTCTTATTATAGCACCACTACCTGTCTCTGTATTTACTTTCAATTTAATGTCACCATCTGTAGGAATGACAGCACTTAGTTCTGCTGATATGATTCTACCATTTTCTACAGTAAGATCAAATCCATCCAGAGTATCATTGTCTCCATAATTAAATCCACCGTCTTCAATGACAGCACCTGCTACACCCAGAGGTGTTTCTTTATCAATTGGATAGTTTACTCCACTACTTCTTACAACAATAGACGAAAGTCTACCAGTGTTAAAGTCTACGTTTGCTTTTGCATATCCACCATATCCAAGATTACAACTGTCTGTGATACTAACAAATGGTGTGCTGGTATATCCTGAACCTGGATCAATAATTTCAATGCCAACTACACTACCTACCTTATCAACAACATTTGACAATCCAGCAGTATTTTTTACGACATTGCCAAGTATTGCTTTTGCTACAGCACCAGATCCACCCCCACCAATGATTGACACTTCTGGTGTTCCACAAGATAATGGTGGTCCAGTGTAACAACCACCACCAGATCCTCCCAATATTCCCCAATCACCAAACTTCTTAAGGGCATCATTGGCAAGGTTCTGAGCACCTCTTGCCAAACTAGCACCCTTCAAGATAGAGGAGAAACTTGGTTTATCTTCATTACAAATATCACCACCAACGAAGAAACCATTGACGGTAGGACATTCTTTCTGCTCTCCACAAGATAAGAACTCTTTGACTGCTGAAATAGCATCAACAGCACTCATCAAGAAATCAAGAATGTCAAATGCTTTTGGTATAATCTTTTCTAGTGGTTCTAATAATGGTTTGATGCCATCTACAACCTGATCGATAATATTATTGAGAAATCCACCAACAAATTGTTCAGCAGCACAAGTGGCAAAGTTCTCGACGTTTGATGCTATACCACCAAGAAGTTCGGCAGCACTGTCTTTGAGTCCGTTTCCAACCTTATTGATGACACAAATGGCACCTTTAGATAAAGCCTCGACTGGTCCTTCCAGACCAAGAATCTCATCAATGGCAAGAGGATCTGCTGCCAATAATGAAGAAATCCCTTGCTCCATTAATTCTTTCAATCTTTCCATCAACTTATTCACAAGTCCAGTGACAAGTTGACTTCCAAGATTCTTGATTACTCCAGCAACAATATCAATTTCTTCTGAGATATTACCAGCAACAGCAAGTATTGCTGCTGACTTATTCATATAGTTTTTAATTCTATTAATGATCCTTTGAACGGGATCCTGCTCACACTGAGCTAAAAGAGCACAATAACCATTATCAATATAATCCACTGCCCTTCTGTTGGGATCTAGGGTAGGAATATATTGTCCCTCTGGACAAAATGATAACTGTGCTGCCTGTGCCATTATGGTCTCTTATTTGCTGGTGTAGGTTGAGTTGTGCTACCACCCTGATCACCACCAGATGCCGTGGTTGGATCTACTGTTTTTACATAATCATCATATTGAATCAATGATGTTCTAGCAAGAGAACCTAAGATAATGCCTCTCTGATTATTGGGTGCGTCTAGATGTAATCCAAACACCATATCTCCAACAGAGAGATTAACGGACCTTGCTTTCCTGCCATCACCAGTCCCCTCAGTAAGAGGTAGTAAGCAGTCAAAGAGAGTTAATTTATCTACTGGTGTATCTGGAAAATCAATACCAATCCTACGGACACGATATCTTACACCATGTCCAACTTGTTTGACATTTTGTGCTTCATCTAAAGCAGCAATCTGTCCAAAGAAATAAGCTGGATACTTATTCATCAGTCCTCATAGACTCTGCATTCAGGTGCCTCTGGATTGCTGTCACAATACAGTTCCAAAGATGTAGGATCATGTTCATCATTAGGATGATGATCTTTATAGTCTTCTAGTTCATGTAGTTCTTTCTCTACATGACGACGCATTTGGGGGGATACGGTTGGATCGTGAAGGATCTCTTTATCCTTCTCGATATGATCATCTATGTTCATTGTGTCCTCTTTTTCTTTTGATCTCGGGTTAGGAATACCGATGAGTATGCTCTCCTAGTTCCAAAGGAAAAGGAGTGACATACACCTGCTACAGTATATAGTCCCGAATCATCGGAAGTAGCAATAGTATCCTCTGTGCTACACTCATTTCCAGCAATGGGTCTGGAAATATTAACTTTTAGTGTTTCACCAGCCATTATACCAGTGTTGACTGGAACTGTCATCTGAATCATACGTCCAAAGAAACTAGTATATCTTGCTTTTGCCTTTGCTTTTGTCTGGAATGGTTGTTCGGCAAAGTTACATAGATCTTTTGGATTTCTATACATGATGCCTAGACCTTCTAGTTTATTTGTAGACCAAGCATTCTTTGTAAAATTACTCTCATCCTTAATTGTTACTGTCTCAGTGTCAAGTACATCGAAAAATTCTTCCTGACTCTCTTTTTGGTCAACATACCAGTTATATGTAATTGGATCAAAGGCAATGTTAGCAACTGGTCCTGCTGCCCTGGCATTATTTTTTACGGTCCAATCGTTACTCCTAATGCTTAGAGATCTAATTGTTCTGGCATTATTGACATTATCAATCAATCCCTCATTAACACCATTGAAAACATATGGTAAAAGGTTTTGACTATTTGATTTACCACTACGAACCATCTCATCTGCAGATTTAAAGTGATGCCCTTGTTTTGTTTGATAGAAGAAGAATCCAGCACTCTTTTGACTGGATGACATTGCTGCCAATCTCATGATCGATGGAAGAGTATCATCTTTCTTCTCACCACCAAAATTGACAGTGACGGTATTAGTTGGTACTTCAAAGAAGTCTATTTGCTTATTGAAGTTCTTCTGATAGATCTCTTGAGCAATTGATAATGGATTTGCTGTTATTTCTCCCTTAATTGCTTTCTGTGATTCTAATGATTCCTTCCAGACACTTGATAGTTTCATTGTGAACACTTCACCGAAAGGAGTTGACTGTACATTAGAAACCTGGTCAACATACATTTTGATATTCAACCCTGGATCTGAGTCACCGAAAGCATCACTAACAACATCTGAAATGGATATCTCAACCATCTCTGCACCACCGTCAGAAAGACCTAGATCCTCATGCAGTTTGATGCTCTTATCTGTATTAACAAAGAGTACCTTTGCCGTTGTTATAGGGGATAACAGAGACTCATAGTAGTATATTTCTCCAATATATGACTTTAACTCAACAATCCCACTAGGGGGAATAGCAAGCACGGTATTTTCTTTTACTGTACGTACCGTCAGTTTGAATGAATTTAATACGTTACCTGAAACTGGTGAGTTATCCATTATCCTCCTATTAAGTCCTCATATACACTATCTCCGTCCACACTTGTGATAGAGATGGAATCTGCTGCCGCAAATGCTTGATCGTAATCTTCCTTGGTAGATCTGTTGAGTTGAATTGGAATGACTACATCTTTATCTATGCTAATTTTCTTTGGACCACCCGATTGTGACAGGAACGTCTCTCTTTCCTGATTACTTTTGACAGGTTCAAATACCGACGACTTTTGAGCATTTGTTTCATCAGCAGTGGGATACTTTACTTTTCTAGGAGCAGTGCCAAATGTTACTTGTGATAGAACTGCTTTTGTCTCTGCTACAGTAGCACCTGCTTTGTTTAATCCATCTCCAGCATAATATGATTGACCGGCTTGAACATATCTACTGTGACCCTTCATGGCAACAGGCATTGGTAAAGCAGCCCATTCCATACCCAAACGAATCATTGCTTCATTTGGATTACTCTTTATCATTGCCTCAGTTATCCCTCTCTTCTGAGTGATCAAAGCAACAGCCATCTTATCCTGATTCTCAGGACTGAATATATCAGATGGACTCAATCCAGCTCGAGCTGCTTGTTTCTTAATTTCCATGAATTGATATCTACCAGCAGCAGCAGATCCTCTTTGACTAGCAGTTCTTTCTTGCCATTTATCTGCTTCACCAATAGTCATCTTAGATAAACCTGGATAGGTACGACCTGGATATATCGAATCATATGAACCACCAACAGATTCATACTTGGCAATGTAATCTAGAAGTGGTTGGAAGTTTCCACCAGCACCTGCTCCTGATGGGGAATCACCCATATATCCAGATGTGCCAGCAACTCCCTCACCTTTTCTATTTTTCTTATAGTCCTTCTCAAATAATTCAGCCAGTCCTTTAGTAAAGGTGGCAATGTGTTGTGGGAAGTTAGTGATGAAACCCGTCAGAGCATCTTTTGCTTCTCCTAGTTTATCCTTGGTATCCTTTACATCTTCTGGTTTGAGGGAATCTTTCCCACCAAATCCTAATTTTTTGTACATCAATTCTAGGGCACTGAAGATTGCCACAAAGAATTTCTTAATACCATTCAAGAAACTACCCAGTTGATCAATTAGAGTTTTTGCTCTCTTGATAAAATCTTCTACTGCTTTTTTAATTTTAGGCAGTGCCTTCAACATCCAACCAAGCAATACAACTGAGAAGAATGTAATAACAGAACCAAGAGCACCAATACCTGGAATACCAAAAGCTAATTCTGGTCTCTTAAAAACATTACTAGTGGTTGCTTTTAATTTTTTACCTAGATTTCTCTTCTGCTCGTTTGATTTTTCTTTTTCATTTTTGGATCTAGTCTCTTGAAGTCTTTTATTTGCTAATTCTGTTTTTGTTTTTAGTCTTTGATTAGTTGTTTTACTCTTAAGTATTGTTTTACGAACTGCCATGACATTCTTTCTCATGGAGAGAATGCCAGAAGATATTCCAGTAAAAGTTTTTGGATCAAGCATCAACATGTTATGCTACCCCCAAGAGAGTATATGTTTTCTTGGCATAACTAATGAATGGATTTGAAGAATCAAATGGAGCAATTCCAACTCCATCAACTGGAAGTTCATTTGGTTTGCCATCATCTATATTTTCAATTGCTGGATTGACACTGATATTGATGTCAAATTCTGATATAGTTTCAGCAAGAGCATCAGTAAATCCTTCTATCTTACTATTAACAGCCTCAAATCCCTGTTTGACGGGTTCTACAAATTCATTTATTTGACCACCAACATATCTACTTGCCCTACGCATCTGGTGAGCAAGTTCAGATCCCTCTAGAAGTTTTGATTCAAGACCATCAGCACTGGTAATATTATAATCTCTCTTCAGTAATTGTTTTAAGGCATCACTGGAATTGATGTATGTTTTTCTCAGTTGTGTTTTTGCTAGTTCATACTCTTGGGTGGCACTATTCACTGCTTCTAGTTTTTCTTCTTGCCGAGTACCCATACCAGACATCATACCACCAGCTGTGGCTCCACCACCAGTATAAGATAAATTATTCTCATATGAGAACTTTGCTTGATCTAATTGTCTTTTCTTTTCATATAACTTACCAAATCTTTCTGCTAATCTATTTGTCTCTAAAAGAGCAATCAATTGTTGTTTATTATCACCATCCATTCCCTGAAGAACCTTACCCTGCTTCAACAACTCAGCAGTTATTTCCATCTTACCAGTCTTTTGTCCAGTCTGGTCAAAGGTTCTCAATTTATCAAATTTACCACCTTCTTCAAATCCACCAAGTTGTAGTAAATCTTTTCTAGCAAAATACTGATCTCCCACCTTTACAAGATCTAATTTACCACCAATTGATTCTCCTGATGATGGTAATCCCTGAACAAACTTATTAAAGTCCTCTCTTTGACCACCAGATTCAAGAGTTGTTCTAATTCTACTCTTTGCCTTAATTCCTGGTGATATAGCATCTGCAGCAAAACTATATGCCTCAACACCAAGACCTACTGCTGCCGCTGCCAGGAGTGCTTTGAATGCCAAAGGATTAAGTAAAGCAGCAATGGCAGTTGTGGCAACCTTGACCATTGTGCCAATCAGACCAATAATAACTGGTATACCACCACTAAGAGCCAGCATCACTCCACCAGCAATGGTCAGGAATGACAGTATCTTTGGTAGTGCTTCTTTTATCTGTTTCTTCTTAACT
>Ga0181568_10002170_pt1 | contig 17852 bp, 18 predicted proteins | sample 101ome_20_FD_133758 | JGI IMG/M metagenome (GOLD analysis project Ga0181568, IMG submission 133758) | Coastal salt marsh microbial communities from the Groves Creek Marsh, Skidaway Island, Georgia - 101404AT metaG (megahit assembly) | ecosystem: Environmental > Aquatic > Marine > Intertidal... | reverse complement strand
GTAAAACTAAAATCTCGTAGTAGAAGTAGATCTCCAGTAAAACTAAAATCTCGTAGTAGAAGTAGAAGTAGATCTCCAGTAAAACTAAAATCTCGTAGTAGAAGTAGAAGTAGATCACCAGTAAAACTAAATGATAATAGAGATGGTAGTCCAGGAATTGTTAATCAAAATATTTATACAAGATTGCAAGAAATGTTAAATAGTCATATAAATAATAACTGGAGTATTCATATCAAATCTAGGAATGAAAATGATGGCAAAGGTGTACATGGATTTTCAAGAAAAGATTATATAGATTTAATAACAGAATGTATTTTAACAAATGTTGAATATGAAAATATAGAAAGACTTTTAGAAAATCAAAAATGTTCACAAATGTTTGGAATGATATTAAGAGAAATGATTTATTGTTATGAGTCTAACTATATGTTTAAAATAAATAATAGAATAAATTCTATACTATCAGAAGTTAGTTTATTAAATAAAAAATGTTTTAATTGTAAAAAAGGTAAATTAATTTCAACAAATGAACAGTCAACAGATTTGAAATGTAATATTTGTGGAAGTAAAGTTGAGGTGAAACATTCATGGAAAAATTATGATAATATGATAGAAGTTACTGGCGGAATTGTTCAAGGTGTTGTATTATTTTTAAGAAAAACAGAAAAAAAACATATTAATTATCTTATTTTTTTCGGAAAAAATGGTATATATAAAGTTTCATCCAAGTATCTCACATATAAAAATGCAAATAATAAAAATAAACAATTATTTGAAATTATTAAAAAAAAACAAGAAAAAAGTGAAAAGTTACTTGAACCTACAGAGATTGAAATAAATGAAGGTCGTGATTTTTTAAAAACCTTAATGTCTTTTGATATAAAGAAAGCTAAACAAATAAAGGTTAAAAAGATAAATTGTGATCTTTTAGATTTAATAGGAGAAATATTATTAAAAATATCAGATTGTTTACCATATCAAGAAACAAACGATACCTATAATCAAATGGATATTAATAGACAAATTTTAGATATTAAACGAGGATACACTAAATTTAATAGGTATCTTGATGATAATACCGAATCAATTAAATCAAGAGTAGATAGTGAATATATGGGAGGGGCTGCTGGATTGAGAAAATCAAGAGTAGATAGTGAATATATGGGAGGGGCTGCTGGATTGAGAAAATCAAGAGTAGATAGTGAATATATGGAAGATACTAGAATGAGAAAACCTTGTTACTTTTTTAAGAAAGGGATATGTAAAAAAGGGAAAAATTGTCCTTTTTTACATCAAGAATGTTCTTTTTTTAAAACACGAGGTGGTTGTAAAAGGGGAGAAGAATGTGGATTTTTACATTAATTATTATCATTTATATTATAAATGATAATATTTGTTAGTTTTATGTATACACTTATATTCAATGTTATAATATGTAGTTTATGTAAATGTGATAAGAAATAAATAAGAAATAACTAAGAATTAATATATGACCATAAATCAATATTAACATCTTGTCTTTTTATTTTTTTTAAATTATGAAGTTCAAACCATTTAACTTCATCTATCTCGTTAACATCAATATTTTCTTGTTTATGTTCACCTAATATTTTAAAAGAATGAATAGGAACGATAAAATATATATTACGTTTACCTAAAAATTTATTAGATTTTAAATTTATTTTTAAATTAGTATATCCTGATTCTTCCATAAATTCTCTAATAGCACATTGAATATGAGTTTCATTTTGTTCAACATGTCCTTTAGGAAATCCCCATTTTTTGGAACGAATACCTTTAACACATAATATTTTTGATTTATGTATACAAATAACACCTGCACCCGTATATACTTTTGGATTAAACAAAAAACTGGACATTTATTTTTCTTATTCTTTAAAAAAAAAATCAATTTAAATATTATATAATAATAAATGACAAAATCGAAAAGTTCAAAAAAAGAATTTGGGACATATCTTTTCCAAGATTTAATTTTTTTAGGAAAGATTAGAACAGTATTTGGTTCTTTATTGTTTGGTGCACTATCTGTATATTTAATTTCAATGGGAGTAATTAAATTACAAAAACATGTTAATTTAACAAGTTCTGTTAAAAGTACGAGTATAGGTTCAGTTACGTGTAATCCTGTCAAAGTTTCAAATACAAGTAGTTCAAATAATATAGTTGATTATAATTGTACTTTAACAAACGTATTATTTAAAGTTAATGGTACAGATTATACTATGAAAAATGCGGTAATTAATAGTAATTCAGATATGACTGTTAATACTCCAGTAACTGTTTATTATGATCCATCTAATCCGAATAATAATTCATTAATACCAGATAATTCTCATCAGTTAGGAATCGGATTATTAGTAGGAGGAGGGATTTTATTATTTTTGATTTTAATAAATCTTATATTTACGTTTAAATCAGGTACATATGCAGCAGCGAGTGGTATAAGCCAGCTTTTTATGATATTCTAAATAATAATTTATAAAATTAATTTTATAAATTATTGTAAATTTTTTTCAATACTATTTTCTATAAGTAAACTATCAATTGTATTTTCAATAGTAAAACGTTCTGAATTCATATTATATAATTTTTCATCAATAAGTTTATCATTTGAAGAAATAGGGCTAACAGACCAATATTTATATATTTTAACAAATTGTCTATTTTTAGGCATATTAAAATGAGATTTAAATCTTACAACACGACCTATAATTTGTTTTGTTTCATGATTAGATAATTGTGATTCTAAAATATGTAAATAATTAGTTTCAAGTAAATTAATACCTTCCATACCTGCTTTTGTAACAATTAATACTTGAATATATTCTCCATTTCTATTGGATGGACTATTATATGTTTGTAATAATTTAAGTTTATCTTTTTGATTAATATCACCGCTAAAAACTTCTGATTTAATTCCACATTTTTGTAATAATGAATTAATTAAATTTGCACCAGACTTATTTTTAAAAAAGGTATATACTATTTGTTTTTTATCTAAATGTTTTAAAATATTAAGTAATAAAAATACAATTTTAGGGGATAATTTAGCTAGAAATTGTTTTTTTAATATACTATCACTTATCCAACCGCCATTTTTTTGTAATAAATCTGGAAAATCGGTTGATATATTTTGGTCTTTCTCTTCTTCACTTATTTTTTTTTTAGGTATTATATCATTATTACAATTAGAAATTTGTCTTGTTAATATATGTTGTTTTGCCATTATAATTAGTTGTTTAAATTTATTAAAATCATCTAAACTCATTACATTTGGTTTATATCTTGAATGTCGTAAATATTCATTATATGTTTTAAATTTAAAACTTTTAGCTTTTAGTAGTGTTTGTTCTTCCATGTTTTCTAATGCTTTATATTTTGAAAATTGAGAATTTGTCATTTTAATTCTGAAAGGTTTAACATATGTAACTTTTGGTAAATATATATTCTCATTTGAATCTTTGTAATAAGATATTACATTTTTAAAAAAATTTGTATCTTTAAATAAATCAATAAAAATATTTCTTTGTCCAGGATTAATAAGTTCAAATAATAAACTTAATTCTTGTTTATTTTTAAAAGGTGTCGCACTTAATGCTAAAATACGGCAATTAGTTCTTTTTAATCTTTCATAAAATTTGAAATTATTGGTAGATTTATTTTTGACTCCGTTAATAAAATTATGAACTTCATCTATTATAATAAGTGAATTTGTAAAATTTATACTATTTATTTTCTTATAATAAGGAGAATTATAACTAATAAATAAGAATTTTGTTTCAAAATTATAAGAATTTTGACCACACACATTACAATATTCGTTTACCCATGATTGTCTTAAACTAGCAGGTGAACAAATAATTATTTTATTAGCCATATTATTTTTTAACATTGCATCTGCAATCATTATAGAAGTACATGATTTTCCAGAACCTAATTTATGAAATAACAACAATCCTTTTTTATTTGATGTTGTAAAATATTTAGTGACATCTATCTGATGTTTTAAAGGTATAAATGTATTTGTTTGTTTATTCTTACATTTTTCAATAGTTGCCATTTTATTATATCTAATATAATTCTTAGATATAATAAAATGAAAAGTACTTTTACATTTTTTGATAAAGAAATATTTTCAATATATGCAACATTCTATACAATTATCCCTATATTTTTACTTTTTTTATTTAAAAAAATAAATTTACAAACATTAGTTTTATCTTCAATTATAAGTATGATGTCTGGAAAAATAATAGATAAAATTATTTTTACTATATTTCTATGCTTGCTTATTATAAACAAAAAAAACTATAAAGAAGTTATTCCTATTTTTATAATTTCCGTTATAATTAATCATTATATCTCTCAAAAAATAATTTTTTCAAAAAAAATTATTCAAAATAAATGTTTTTTAAATGTTTTTAGATTTATAATTTTTATATGGTTTTTATACATAAGTTACTTATTTTATAAAGAGATTACATAAAAAAATATTTTAAAATATCATCTTCATGTTGTTTTAATATTTCTTGTTTAATAAAAAGTGAATAATCACGAATAAATTTTTTAAATCCATCTTTTTCTATTTTTGAAATTGCAAAATTAACAATTGTCTTCCTACTTTTATTTGGATTACTTAATCTAAGATCAAGATACCAAATACACCACATTGAACAATACCCACCAGGATCGATAGGAAGACTTTCATTTTCTAATACTTCCAACGTTTGAAAACTCATTTCGGGACAATAATCTATAGGTTTATAATATTTTTTAACATTTTTTTCGTATTTATTTAAAAATTTTAATATATCATCATCTATATTTTTGTACATTTTTTTAATTATAGGTCTGATATTTTCTCTTGTATAAATATCCCCATGCGGTTCAAATCTTTCAAGTTCTTTTTTTTTTGTATCATAAATAAGAATATTTGAATGAGAATTATATTCGGCACCTCGAATTGGCTGCATTAATAATAACGGAATTGCTATAAATCGTGAAGTTTGTAAAAAACATTTAATTATTTCAGATGATATTTTATCAGGAAAATCTATTACAAATTTTTGCAAATCTCCATCATATCTATATGTTAATGTTATCCATTTTTCTCTATCACCTTCCGAATCAAGTAAAACTGTACATAAATTTGAATATTTATCACTTAAATATTTAAATGAATTATATACTGATAAACTATCTCCAATATTTTCTAAATATTTTATATATTCAGATGTTAATTCAAAAAGATTTATATTTTGTATTTCGTATAACGAAATAGACAGAGATTCATCTTGTTCAATACATTTCATTTCAGATTCTGACGATTCAACCATTTATTATATTATTTTTTTTTTGCTAATATAGTATTTATACCTCTAACTTTTTTTCCTATTTTAATTAACGGATTTAATACAAAAGTGTTCGGAAATTCTATATCAACTCTAGATCCAAATTTAATCATACCTAATTCATCACCAACCTTTTTATTATCACCTTTATTTACCCATGACACCAATCTTCTAACAAAAAATCCTGTTATTTGTGTTATTGTTATTAAACCTTGACTAGTTCTCATATTAGTTATTAATTTTACATTATTATTTGATTTTTGTAAATTATTTGCAAAAAAATAATTTCCTTCTTCAATTTGTTGATTAATTATAACTCCGTCATAAGGTATGTACTGTATATGCGGATCAAATAAAGATAAAAATATTGATATTTTTATATTATTTTTTATATTTTCTATGTTCATTATAGTACCATATGCCGGACTATATAACATATTTGAATTACTTATAAAATTAGATGGTTTATTAGGTACTCTATAAAAGAGAATCAATAACATTAATATTATTAAAGTAAAAAGTTTTATAATATTATTTTTATGATATATAATTAATATAAATAAGCAAATAAGAACCAAATCAGGTGATTCTTTAAATAAATAAGTTTTTAACATTTATTTATTTAAAAACTTAAATAAGTTTTTTAATTAATTTAACGAATAATATTAATAGATGAATGGATATTATACCTAATACAATTGAAACAAATATATAGTCTACAATAAAAGTACCAATTGTATTTTTATACCTTTGGAAATTTAAAATGCCGACTTTATAGATAGTTTTTCTTTATTTTTCTTGTTTTATTTTTTGATTGGACGCTCATAAACTCCCTTAAATATATTCTTAAATGTTATTAATGGTATATAACGCAAAACATTTTCTATATTGCTTTGTAAATGATTATAAGTTAATCCCTCTTTCTTTTGTAATTTTGATTTTAGGACACTAAACCAATTTTCTATCGCATTTGTGAAATGTTGATAAGGAACGGAATAAAGTATTTCGTTATATTATTAGAATTTGGTGTTTTATTTTGCGAAGAGGGGATTATTAGTTTGTAGGGGTATTAGGATTCTTTTTTTCTCGCAAACAATTTAACAAGCGCTTTAACAAGCTCTACTAATAAAATCAGACCACCAATAGCCATTATTACAATTACAATACTCATATATTTTACGATAGGACTGAAAAAAGCGTAAAATAAATCAGTAGTTATATTATTAGAATTTGGTGTTTTATTTTGTGAAGGGGGGATTATTAAGTTTGTAGGTGCATTAGGATTAGTTAGTTTTATTTCTGTTTTTCTGTTTACTCCTTGTGTAATATTAGGACTTGTTTTATAATATTGTTCTTGTTTTAATTTGGTTGAATTAATTAATTGTGGGTTTGTTTGTGGTTGTTGAGGAGTTTTATTAAATGTCGGTGGAGGAGTTTTATTAAATGTCAGTGGTTTTACATTTATAAAATAAAATCCTCCTCCTCTCACAATTCCTGAGTTAAGTTGTATTTTTACACTATTTGAAAATTGTATGAATTTATTGTATGGATACATTGCTATTTTAAAATAGCCGCCGTCACTGCCCCAATTAGTACCCCATGAATTTCGTACAAGCCAATATGGAATATCTTTTTTTTTATTAGTGTCATATAATATATTTTTTTCTATACCCCATCCTATAACAACTACTGCATGTCCACCCATATATTTAAAATTTTTATATGATGAAAAAACTATATTATTTGTTTTTATAGACTGAACATAATCTATATTTTCAAAATATACACCACCATTAATTTTCGTAAAATTACCATTCATAAAATTGTCTAATACAACATATGCTGCGACAACAGGTCCATTTATATATATTTGACTTTTTGTTAATTTTATAACTTCTGCAGTATTTGTAATTTGAGGATGTAAATTGTTAAATAAACCAGAGTTAGTATTAACATTGTATACGTATAAATCTGTATTATAATAACAACCTTTTGAGGGAATTAAATTTGATAAATTATTTACATTACTTCCTACAGTTGTTTGACCCATTGTACAAGTTTGATTTGTAGCACACCATGAATAATCTATACAGTGTTTTGATCTTATACCATTACCATTAGCTATAGCTTGTAATAAGACATGAGGACTACCTCCTGAACACCCATTTTGAGGATAAGACTGAGGATAAGACGTCATAGCATCTGTTGCAGAAATTTGTGGATTTTGAGCTGTAAAACCTTTAACTATGAAATTATCAGAAATAGCACTAGCTGTTGAAACTGCCCAACATGAACCGCACATATATTGATTTGGTGGTTTAGTAATAATTTTTTTTTTGTCTACAGTTGATTGAATATCAGCAGTCGTTATATCTCTCCAATTAAAATTACTAGGTAATTGTGTAGTTGATTGTGTTGCTTTTAATATCATAATATGGTTGTTATCTACGTGTTTAATATTTTTATGAGAAATAGATGTATTTAACGGTCCTATTTTTACTTCATTATGTGTAATGACTGTATGTTCCATTTTTTCATGATCCCAATGAAAAACATCTTTTTTAGGGATATGTATAGGTTTTAAATTTCGCAGATGTTCTATATATTCTTCTTCTGGATCTATTTTATCAGAATTAGATATTTCTTTTAAATTTATGTGATGATCTATTTTCATTTATTATAATATTTTTTTTTTATTATAATAAATAATGTTTGAAGATTACATTTTTACGGATGATGAAGATTACAATGAAGAATATGGATCTACTGATAATGAAGATGGATTTACGGATAATGAAGATGGATTTACAGATAATGATGAAGATGGATTTATGGATGATGAAGATTATATAGCTGTTTTTCCTTCTGTGAAAGCATATGAAAGAGTAGGAGGAATTAGAGAATTTTTGGGAACATTAGTCAATGCTGAATTAAATATATTATCAAATACAATTGAAAATTTAATGTTACCGCCCTTAGAAAAGTTTAATTTATATGTATTTAGTATATGTCAAAAAATAATTTCAAATAATATTACAACACATATAACACATGACTATATAAATTATTTGTTAAGTAAGGCAAAAGAAATAAAAGATGTGAGATATTTAAATCCAACAGCTTACATTCTTGGATCATTATGTTTAAATGATCAACATAAGATAGATAAAGATAAATATAATAATATTGTAACAAAAGTGTTACCTAAAACTGAAGCTAGTAATTCAGTTTTTCAAGAAGATGTATTAAGGTATGCTCGTTTTTGGGAATTACATATTTTAAAAAAATAATTAATAGTCAAAATCATCATCCGAAATAATATTTTCTAAATTATTTTCGTATGTATAAAAATTATAATTTTCTTGTAATAACATTACAGAATATTCGGCAGTTTTAATAGCACATGAAATAATATTTTTATCAATATGACTATATTTTTCAAAAAAATTTATTCGAAAAGTATTGTTATTACTATTGGATGTAATAATATCTCTAATAATTTCGGGAACAATATTAGGAAGTAAAAATGCAAAATTTTCAGAAACTTCGAGAACAACTTCTTCTTTAACTTCTTTTTTAACTTCTTTTTTAACTTCTTTTTTAAGTTTTTCAGTTGAAGTACCTATAACATGTTCTTGTAATAGTGGAGGCATTGTATATATAGTATTTGTAAATTTTTGAAAACAAATATCTTCTAAATTTTGCATCATTATTATTTTTAAGAGAATATTTATAAAAAAAATCAATTTTTTTTATATATTTCTTTAATGTATTTATCCCATTGTAAACTTATTTTTTCTTTATGAACATCATTGTTAATTATAGGTATATTATGTGAAAAATTATTAAATTTAAAATCTTTATGAATAAAAACAAAACCTTTAATATTTTGTATTTTTCCATTACAAATAATTATATCTTGGGCTGTAATGTTCTTAAACATTAAATTAATAAAAATAACAGATAATAATCTTTTTGTTTTTTTAAGAGATAATTTATATTTATTTTTTATATCAATTACATATTGTTCTAACAAATTATTTTTAATGTTATTCTTTCTTATAGTATTCCAATTTTCCCTTTTCTGTTTATTTATTTGTTGAATATTTTTAATTTCCATTTTTTTTTTATTATTATCGAAATTTGAAAGTAATCCTAGATCATTTTTGAGAGAATTATATATAATATTGAAAATTTGTGTATTTGATTTATTTTCTCTTTCTAATTTATGAGTAATTAAATCATTATTTTTTGTTTTAAAACATAAAAAATTTTTGTATATATATGTTCCGCAGGGTGCTATCCCATATGCCAAATCTTCGAAAATATTTTTCCAAAATTTATCATTTGTTTCGGAACAACATTCTAAAAACCAAGGGTATAAAATATCTTTTTTTACATGCATTTATTTATTAAAAAAAATAAATCTTAAAATTGGTAATAATTTAATACCTTTCTTCCTTGACAATAATGTATGTGATGATATTGTTCAGGTTTACATTTTAAGATAGAATTTTTATTTTTAGTATAAATTAATTGTTTAACCTTTTTAATATAATTAAAACAGTCTATACAAGGTGAAGAGTTTTTAAATTCACCATTTCTATTTGTACGAACAATATATAATTTTATTTTTTTTATTTTTTTTGAATCGATTTTTCTAATAGTATCAATTTCAGCATGACAAGAAAATATTTTTTGATTTAAAAAAGATATTTGAGTTCTTTCATGATTGTATCCTTTTGCAATAACTTTTCCGTTGATTGTAGCAACACAGCCATGTTTATTTTTTAAAGGTGATTTTAATGATTCATTTAATGCTAAATTTAAAAATTTATGATCTTTTTTTGAAATCATTTATAAATTTTTAAATTAAAAAATAAATTCAATTTAACTATTAAAATAACTTAAAGATAGATTATTTACTAATAAATGGCTACAAAATCATCCACTAAAAATTCTAAAGGAACTAATAAAAGAAAATCTACTAAACCGGAAAATAAAACTAAAAATAAAAGAAAAGTATCTGAAAGTACAGTTGAACAAGAAATGCTTAGAGTTAAACAGAAATCTGAAGTTGAAACAACAGATGATAGTGTTTCTGTTTGTGAAAGTACAGTTTCAACACAAAGCACCGTTTCGACACAAAGTAAGTTATCAAAAAGACGCAAGAAAACACCTGAAGATGTTCTATTGATGCTCGATAGTGTTTTGACTCTTGTGGAAAATGAAGTAAATGAAAGAAGATCAAAAGATTCAAAAGTTCAGGGTGTGCGATTCCTTAGAACAGTCCAAAAAGAATTAAAAAATGTTAGAAAAGGTGTAAGTTCTATGCAAAAGAAAAAGAAAAAGGTTGCTAATAGTAATTCAGGATTTCTTAAGCCTGTTGATATTTCAAAAGAACTATCTGTGTTTCTTAATTGGACACCTGGAGAAAAACATTCTCGCGTGGAAGTAACTAAGGCTGTATGTAATTATGTAAAAACAAATAATTTACAAGATGAAAATGATAGGAGAAATATTGTTCCAGATAGTAAGCTTGTTAAATTGCTAAGATATAATAAAAAAGAAGAGACAGAACCTCTTACATATTTTCGCATTCAAAGTTTTTTGAAAGTACATTTTGTTTAGTTTTTAAATAAGGAGAAAATGAAGTGTATGTTATATTATCATTTCCTATAACATCTTCAAAAAACCATTTAGCTTTATTGCACATATTTTTAACATATTTGTTTCTTTCTTTTTGAGACATATTATACAAATCTTCTGTTGATATTTGAAAATTTGATGCTTTTATAAGATCATTAAAAGAATATTTACATGGATTAAGCAAATTTGACATTTATGAAATATTTTTATTTCATAAATAATTTAATTAATTTAAAAATTGTGATAGTTCTGGATATACAGAATTTATATCTGTTCTGTTAAAAAGACACATTTTAATTTTTTTTATAAGATGATGTGTTGGATCAAAAGTTCTTTTTATTATATTCATACATTTTAAAATTCCTATAGTTTCATAATGATTATCGTTTAACCATAATAAAACTATAGACTTTCTATTTTTTATACAATCTTCAGACATTATATAATATGGCATTCTTGTTTTTTCATCAATAAAATATATATCTAAATTTAAATGTTCAGATATTAATTGTAATAAATAATTATCAATATAAACTGAACTTTGTTTTATATCATTTTTGAAACTATTAAAAGAAAATATTTCAGATTCGTCCATTATAATATCTAAAAAATTTTCTATAATTTGTTGTAATTTAATAATTTTTTCTGAACTTATTTCTTTTAAAATTGGTAATTCTTGAAAAAATAAAACAGTTTCCTGTTTTATTAATTTTTTAATTTGGTTAATGTTTGTATTGTTTTTATATGCATTTGGAAGTATATGTTTTTCAAAATCATCTAATTTTATTAAATTAGTTATTACTCTGTATAATTCTATTTTTTCACCTTTTTTATCTAGAAGTTTATTTAATACATTTTGTGTAAGTTTTCCAGATATATTAATATCATTATCTAGGAATTTATAAAAATTTATTAATATAATACTTATATTTTCCTGAAATTTAACAATAGATGTAATTCCAAATTTTTCCCAATTTTCTTTTGTTATTTTATCTGATAATTTTTGTCTTATTTTTTTTACATATTTTTTTTTTTCATCTGTATCCATATATGGATATTTACTTGAACAAGCTCTTAAAATACAATGGAAAAAACAACTACCATCTGCTATACATCCTGTTCTTGTTAAAATTTCAGTTTTTTCTTGTAAAGGTGAATAAAAAGAAACTGATACATTATCATCTAATATTTGTAATTTTTCTAAACATTTATTCATTTATTCATTCATTTTTTTTTTCTTAAATCTATCTTATACTATTATTTATTATCATTATAAGCAATATCAAATTCTAAATAACAAACTTTATCAAGAGGGCCATATAAAGGTTTTCCAATTGTATAAGAAGGTATACCAATTTCTTCTTCTGTATCTTGTTCCTTTTTATTATTTTTATTTAAAAATTGTTGTTTATCTTTTAATTTATTTGATACTTCTATTATAAATCTAGAAATTTCTTGCATTTGATGAGGCCCTTGATATTTCATATAAGGTTTCCCATTTACATGTAAAACTATATAAGGAACATATTTGATAGGAGCTATTGTTTGTTGAGATTTTATAACAACTTCTTTATTTTTACTTACATTTATCATTCCAAATTGACAACCACCTATTGTACCTGGTAGTTTTTTAAAAACAGGTATTAATTCATGACAATATTTACATTGTGTAGAATAAAATAAAATTAAGGAAAATCCTTGAATATTATTACATAAAATATTTCCTTTATTGCCTTTTAATATTACAAAATCTTCTTCTGAAAGAAATAAAAGCCCTGACATTTTTTAATATTTGAATGTTACATTTAAATCATTTAACAAAAACTTTATTTTAATAAATGAATCAAATTAATATTTTAGATACAACAGGTCCTTTTGGTAAATTAAGTAATAATTATAATTTATCGCTTAATGTAAACCAACAAATATGGAAAACCGTTACACATTTTATTTACTATAATCTTTCAGATAATTTAAATGATAGAAATAAAATTAAAGAAGCTAACACAAATGATGTTGTTAATACATATAATATACTTCAAAATGAACAATTTATTAAATCTATAAGAATGTCTGTTGATCATTATTTAAATAATATTTCTACTAATGATATGAATTTTCAAAAAATATTATTAAAAACAAAAAATAAAAAAATTATATATAATATCAGAGATACTGGAAATGATATTGATTATGTTTTAGGTATAACAGCTTTACAAAATGGTAATAATTTATTAGGTACAATGTTACAACAACAAAGAAAAAGAATTATATCATTAGATAAAATAGAAACTGAAAAACAAATGTATATTGAACAAGAACATCATTTTTATATGTATTATATTGCATACAAACAATTATCTAAAATTTACCTTCAATGTAAAGATGATCTTAGTTCTTATGAAAATTTAGATATATCACAAATACATAAAAAATTAAATATTCAACAAACTGATTTAGACACAATAAAAAAAACTGACAAAAAATACGATTTACTATCTCCTAAAAATAAACAAATATTCAAGTTAAAATTTCTCAATACACATAATCTTTTATTGAGTATCAAAAAAGATTTTCATATACAATTATCTGAAAAATTACAATCCATATTAGAAGATATAATTTTAGATTTATTTTTATATAAAACCATAAAAAAACACAAACCTGAAATACCTTATAAAGAATACAAAAATATAAAAACACAACAAATTGACATTCTTCCTATTGCTCAAATTCATGATTTACAAACAAGACTTCTTAAATTATATAATCAAAATAAATTAGATGACGAAGATCTACATCGTCAAATAAATAATGAAAAACAAAAATATAATTTCATTACTTTTCAAGATATAGAAAATATTGAAGTAACACAATATATAAAAGATGAAGAAAAAGATGAAGAAAAAAATGAAGAAAAAGATGAAGAAAAAGATGAAATTATTTCTTTTAATGATATTATTTCAGATGATAATGAATATAACATTTTCAGCCCTTATAATTATAAAGAATTTATAATTGATTCTTTAACATTTCCTAATTTACAATCCTATATTATATTTAATTTATTTTTATTGTTTGAAAAAGATAAAAATTATATATATAACAACTTTATTTTAAAAAATATCGTAACAATTGAAGATGTAAATTCTCTTTACCAAAGATATATGACAGAAAAAAAACAAAAATTAGATATTAAAAAAGCTGCAATTGCAAGACATATTCTAAATGAAAAATTTGAAAAAAATTATGATCTGAAAAAACTTCTACTATCAACTAATGATAAAATAATTATTTGGAATGATAAACAAGATGATTTTTTAGGTGTTGGATATGAAAAAAGACAACAAAATAATTTTGTAGGAGAATATTTAATGTCATTAAGATCATATTTATATAAACATGAAACAAATCTTATTAAAATATATGATAAAATTTCTGTATTATTGGATAAAGATGTATTTTTAAAAGAATGGGTTATTGAAAGAATTAATAAAATGATAGACGTTTTAACCCTTGTTTTATCAGATATAACTGATTTAACTATTAATAGTTCAGATTTAATAAATGATATTTTAAGTAAATTTTTTAAATGTTGTTATGAAGGAATAGAAAAAATATCAGAAAACACAATTCAAGATAAACAAATTCCATTTTATATAAAATTTAATATAAAAAAAAGATTTAAACGTTTTACTAAACATCCGTTATATAATAACATAAACAAAGTTATCGTTGATATAATAAGTAAGAAAGTTATAACACATGTTACATATATTTTTTTACACATGAAAAAAAATAATGATGTTGATATAATGTCAACTATTAAAAATTCACAATACATTTTATCTAATATTAATATAACTCCTAATAAACAATTACTTGAAAATGAAAGAGATAATAAAATTATTAATGTAATTATTAATATTTTAAAACAGATAGATTATTTAAATAGAACATATGGAACAAATAAAAATATTTCTATAGATGAAAATAAAGAAAAACTTAATGATAATATTATATTATCATTAAAAATTTTGTTAAATAAAAAATTTATAAATTATAAACAATTTTACAAATATAATATCGAACAAATGAATCATACAAAACAAATACTAAACAACGAATTTAAAAATTTGAAAAACGTAGATACTTTTTTAAATAATTTATTAAATGCAGTTCAAATATTTAAAGAAGATAAATCACCTATTAATATTAAAAACAATAGATTAAATTTTTATATAGATTAATTTTAAATTGATATTTAAAAAATTTATTTTATTAATAAATCAAATGTCTACCTTTAATTGTATGTTAAATAAAACTATTTCTAATGTAGTAGAAAAATATATTACGACCATATCAAATAAATATAATATTTCTCAAAATGATTTAATTAATCTATGGATAGGAAACGACATTGATATAAAACCTAATCCTGATATAAAAATTAAACAGGAAAATTTAAAAACTCAAAAACTAGAAAGTTTAAAAGTTGCAGATTTGAAACAAATGTGTCGAGAACAAAATTTATCAGTTTCTGGAAAAAAAAATGATCTTATTCAAAGATTACAAAATAAAACAAATAATATTATTGATAAACTGAAAAATAATGATAACATTATTATCAGACGAAATCAATATGGAAATTACGAACATCAAGAAACTAAATTTGTTTTTAATAATAAAACGCATAAAGTTGTAGGAAAACAATCAGATGATGGAAGTATTACACCTCTTATTTTTTCAGATATTGATTTATGCAATAAATATAAATTTGAATTTGAATTACCTGAAAATTTAGATCAAAATACATCTATTAAAGATGTAAAAATAAAAGAATTAGAAGAATGTGAGGAGGATGATGAGGATGAGGCCGAGGAGGATGATGAGGATGAAATAGTTACGCATAATATAGAAAATGATGAAAATGAAGAACTTGTTTCTGAAGAAGAACTTGTTTCCGAAGAAGAACTTGTTTCCGAAGAAGAACTTGTTTCCGAAGAAGAACTTGTTTCTGAAGAAGAACTTGTTTCTGAAGAAGAATAATTAAAACAGTGTGAAATATGATTTATATACAATAAACTTAAATAAAACTTTTAAATATTTAATGTAATTTATATTTAAAAGTTTTTTATTATTATTTAAATGACAAAGATTAAATACATTAATAAAGTTGTAAAAATTCCTTTATTAAAACATGAAAAACCTTATAATTATCAACAACATTTTCCTGATTTTCCACGTTTGTATTTAGAAATTATTGAAAATAAAGATAAAATAAAACAGGAGCTTGTTAATAAAGAATATACACCTCGAAATTTATACAAACACACTAGTAAAAATATAAATGAAAATTATAAGAATGAATTTAAATTACAAGATTTAAATGAAGAAAAAGATGAATTAGATGAAGTAAAAAATGAATTAGGTGAAGTAAAAGATGATGAAGTAAAAAATGATTTAGGTGAAGTAAAAGATGATGAAGTAAAAAATGATGAAGTAAAAAATGATGAAGTAAAAAATGAATTAGGTGAAGTAAAAGATGATGAAGTAAAAGATGATGAAATAGAAACAAAAGAAGAGGATGATTCGGATAAAGATGACAATTCTATTCTTTCTGATAAAATCAATAAGCTTTTAAATGATGATGCTTCATCCATTCATAGTTTATCTTCATCAAAATATAGTAAAAAAAGAGATAAAAATGGTTATGTTACTAATCAAGAACCACCATCTTTATCAGAACTTAGGGAAAAAGGTACATATGTGCCTAAAGAACAATATAATAATTTAGAATATACAAATGGAGATGAACATGAACAAGAAGAATTAAAAAGGGAATTACTTTTTAAATTCGAAATATTAAAAAAATCATATCCAACTTCATCAATACCAGAATTATCAATTCATACAGATTATAAAACTTTAATGCAAACTTATGATGATACAGTCAGAAAATTATCGCTTGATTCTTCTGTTGAAAGTTATAAAACTTATTTAATAGGAGGTTTTATGACATTTGAGTTTATATTAGGAAATTTTTTTAAATTTGATATGGAAGGATTTACACAACAACAAATTATATCAATGTCTTCCTATGAAAAATTATTAATTGAAATAGGTGAAAAATCTTACGTTCCTAGAGGATCTTCTAAGTGGCCTGTTGAAATAAGATTATTTAGCTTGATATTAATGAATTCAGTATTTTTTATTATTTCAAAAATGATTTTGAAGAAAACAGGTGCAAATTTATTAGGAATGATTAACAAAATGAATATAAATTACATAGAAAAATCGAAAAAAAGAATGAAACCTCCTGATAGTTTTATGTAATATTTAAAAATATTGTAATATAAATAAATGTCTAATTTAGAAGAATATTTTAATGATGATGAAATAAACGCGTATTTATTATCAGAAGACGATGAAATAAAACAACCCGTTACAAAATTATGTCCTAAAAAGAAAATAATCAAATGTCAAAAAGAAAATAAAATATGTAATCCTAATACAGGAAGATGTGTTAAAAAAAGTAATAAGAAAGGTGATTTATCATATAAAATTATTAATGAATTAAAATTAAAAACAGGAATAAACGCACAACAACAAAGTTTACAAGAGGAAAAAGTAGTAGATAACTTAGTTGATGAAATATTAGATCAAGATGTAGAAGGAAAATGTACCCAAACAAATATTGATAAATGTAAGTTGAAGAAAATGTATTGCAATCCTAATACAGGGAGGTGCGTTAAAAAAAATAGTGGAGGGAAAAAAATTCATGAAAAACTACTTGATAAACTAAATAAAAAATCACCTCTTATTTTACCT
>Ga0181568_10002164_pt1 | contig 17866 bp, 15 predicted proteins | sample 101ome_20_FD_133758 | JGI IMG/M metagenome (GOLD analysis project Ga0181568, IMG submission 133758) | Coastal salt marsh microbial communities from the Groves Creek Marsh, Skidaway Island, Georgia - 101404AT metaG (megahit assembly) | ecosystem: Environmental > Aquatic > Marine > Intertidal... | reverse complement strand
CGCTGTCAATGTGGTCTTACCATGGTCCACATGGCCAATCGTACCAATGTTGCAGTGTGGTTTACTGCGGTCAAATTTTTCCTTCGCCATTATGGCCTCCTATGTTAAGCGGCGGACTTTTTCCACCTTGTTAAAAACCCACCAACCTAAAAAGCAATGGGCATATTATTATCAAGCAAACTTTGCTTGAATTTCGTCAGAAATATTCTGAGGAACTGGCTCATAGTGATCAAACTGCATTGTAAATTGAGCCCGTCCCGATGACATGGACCTTAAATTGTTGATATATCCAAACATATTTGCCAGCGGCACAAATGAATCGATTGCTATGGCATTTCCACGAGGCTCCTGTCCTTGCACTTGACCTCGCCGGGACGTAAGGTCTCCAATAATATTTCCAGTATATTCCTCAGGAGTTACCACTTCGACTTTCATAATAGGCTCAAGAAGCTTAGCGCCAGCTTGACGCATACCTTCTCTCATACCCATACGAGCAGCAATTTCGAATGCCAGAACCGACGAGTCAACATCGTGAAACTTACCATCGACTAAGGCCACCTTGAAATCTATCACTGGAAAGCCCGCCAATGGCCCACTATCCATTACAGACTTTATTCCCTTCTCAACACCAGGGATGTATTCCTTAGGAACGGCACCGCCAACAATTCGAGATTCAAATGAGTATCCCTCTCCTGGCTGCGTTGGAGAAATAATTAACTTTACTTCTGCGAACTGACCAGATCCACCGGATTGTTTTTTGTGAGTGTAAGTATGTTCAACTTCATGCGAGATTGTTTCACGATATGCCACCTGTGGAGCACCAATATTCGCCTCAACTTTGAACTCTCTTTTTAACCGATCAATCAATATATCGAGATGAAGTTCTCCCATCCCTTTCATAATCGTTTGGCCGGACTCAAGATCCGTTTCAACCCTGAAAGATGGGTCTTCAGCCGCAAGGCGTCCTAAACCCTGAGACATTTTCTCCTGATCACCTTTTGTTTTTGGCTCAACAGCAATTTCAATTACTGGATCAGGAAATGTCATTGTTTCCAAAACAACCGCATCTTTGGCATCACAGAGAGTATCACCGGTAGTAGTTTCTTTCAGACCTGCTAGGGCAATTATATCTCCAGCAAAAGCCTCGTCTATTTCTTCACGATTGTTAGAATGCATCATCATCATTCTACCAATTCTTTCTCGTTTACCCTTTGTGGAGTTCTGAACATTATCTCCTTTGTTCATAACGCCAGAATAAATTCTGGTAAATGTAAGAGATCCTACAAAGGGATCATTCATGATTTTAAAAGCTAGACCCGCAAAAGGCATGCTGTCATCTGCCCGCCTAGCGATGTTACGTTCTTCGGTTTCATCACCCGGTTTGAAACCCATGTAATCTGCGACATCTAAAGGGCTTGGAAGATAGTCGATCACGGCATTTAACAATGGTTGCACACCTTTATTTTTAAAAGCTGAACCACCTAAAACTGGTACAAATGCCATTTCTAGAGTACCTTTTCGCAGCAGGGTTCTCAAAGTGGGAACATCAGGCTCTTCTCCCTCCAGATACATCATCATCGCGTCGTCATCCATTTCAACGGCCGCTTCAATCATTTTATTACGCCAGTCATCAGCTGATGCCTTTAGACTATCCCTTATCGGGGCCTTAACCCAAGAAGCACCAAGATCCTCACCCTGCCAGAGCCACTCTTCCATTGTTACTAAGTCTATTAAACCTTCTAGATCAGTCTCAGCACCGATTGGAAGCGCAACTGGGACGGCTTTAGCTCCCGTTCTATCTTCAATCATATTAACACAATTGAAAAAATCAGCCCCAATCTTATCCATCTTGTTCACAAAAACTATTCGAGGAACTTTATATCTGTCTGCTTGTCTCCAAACAGTTTCGGTTTGAGGCTCAACTCCAGCATTTGCATCAAGGACACATACTGCACCATCCAAAACAGCTAGTGATCGCTCAACTTCAATAGTAAAATCAACGTGGCCAGGAGTATCAATAATGTTAAGCCTATGCTTTGGCGTATCAGGAGTTTTACCGTCCTCGGTTCTCTCCCAAAATGTAGTAGTGGCAGCAGATGTAATTGTAATACCTCTCTCCTGCTCTTGCTCCATCCAATCCATGGTAGCCGCACCATCATGCACTTCGCCTATGTTGTGAGATTTTCCAGTGTAATATAGAATTCTTTCCGAACAAGTTGTCTTACCAGCATCGATGTGTGCCATTATGCCAAAGTTGCGATATAGATCTAAAGTGTATTCACGTGCCATTGCTCTATTGCCTCTATTCTTCTACCATCGATAGTGACTAAATGCTTTGTTTGCATCTGCCATTTTATGTGTGTCTTCTCTTTTCTTAACTGCTGCACCCCTTGAGTTTACGGCGTCAATCAGCTCTGCTGCTAATCTTTCTTCCATGGTATTTTCGTTGCGACCTCGACTTGCCGCTATCAACCATCTTAGAGCTAAGGCTTCTCGTCTTTCAGTTCGAACTTCTACAGGGACCTGATAGGTTGCGCCGCCTACTCGACGCGATCTTACTTCAACTGCTGGTTTTATGTTTTCCAGAGCCTCGTGAAAAACTTCAACAGGAGCTCTTTTGATTTTTGACTCTACTCGGTCAAGAGCATTGTAAACTATTTTTTCTGCGACAGATTTTTTACCATCGATCATAAGATTATTCATAAACTTTGACAGAACGCGGTCACCAAATTTAGCATCTGGCAATATTTCACGTTTTTCAGCGGCGTGACGACGAGACATTTAATCTTCCTTTATTTTGGACGCTTGGCGCCATATTTTGAACGACGTTGTTTTCTATCCTTAACGCCCTGAGTATCTAACACGCCACGAAGAATGTGATATCTCACACCAGGCAAATCTTTCACACGTCCGCCTCGGATCAGTACAACCGAGTGCTCTTGCAAATTATGCTGTTCACCTGGGATATAACTAATCACCTCGTAGCCATTTGTAAGTCTAACTTTAGCAACTTTTCGCATAGCCGAATTAGGCTTTTTAGGCGTTGTTGTGTAAACGCGAGTACACACCCCACGCTTTTGTGGACACTGTTCTAAGTGCTGTGACTTAGAACGTTTGATTTTTGGCTGCCTTGGTTTTCGGATCAGCTGCTGTATCGTTGGCATTCAATTTATCCCATACATCTCGTTTACATCACACAGCCTGAGCTATGCAGTTTAGTTTCGATTGCGCGTCCGCAATACAAAAAACCGCAGTCGTCTAATGTTGCTAGACAAGCGCGGCGATTTTCCAGAGGATCGAAGCAACAGCTTAGATCTTGACCACTCCAACAATGAAGCATTTCGAGGCGACCCCCGATAAGTATTTCGCGTGCGTATAGGCGGATATGCTTTAGATGTCAACAATCACTTAAAGAGAAAACAGACAAGATAGATTTCTCGTTCAAATAATAGGTTGAATGCAAAATTCCATGTTCAAATTACTTGGCAGCAAATTGTTCATTAAAACTTTTAAAGATTCCTTCTAGACCCATTGGCTTTTCACAATCTTGAAAAATTTCTAGCCTTGGTTTCACCTGAAAAACTTCACCTTCAAATGAAACTTGATCAAATTTTTCCGATAGAACAACTTTTAATTCGTCAGCCAACTTAGCTTTTATGAAAGCCTCACCATGTTGAAACTCTCTTATCTCACCGCTGGTTAAATTCTTAACTGCAAACGCTTTTGCTTCAAGATCACAGTTTGTTTTTAGAGTCACCCTTGCTACAACGGTTTGAGACAAGTGGATTTTTTCAAAATATTTATAAGAAAACCCAGCTACTGCGATTAAAAAAAATATAAATATAAACCTGTACATTTACCTCACCTACCTCAGTCGATAGTGCAATTGCCGTGCCATTATTTAATCATTATTTCTAAACATTATTATCTGCTAACACAAAATGTGATTTCTTTGGGGAGCTTCGGCGAATAATAGTGCTGAGTGTGTCCAAAATATTTTTGGCAGAAATTAAACACGGTTTCTTTTTCGATGTAAGATATGTCCTGCGATGTTATTTTCGCTTCATTAGAAATCATCAAGTTGAAGATCATGCTGCGCTGAGTAAAGTTCCAGATTGAAGTCAATTTTTCAAAAAGATAATTTTTCCAGTCATTTACACTTAAATCAGGAGCGTAATTGAATGTACCGGACATCACGCTGTAGTCGGCCATTTGGATCGGAAGGCTTCTACAATAAAACTTTGCATCCTTTTGGACAAAATTCTTATTACAATATTCTATAGGGTTTTTAGCTATGTCAAAGCCACAATAAGAGAATTCTTGATGTTTTAGATTAACCATTAGTCGTTCAAGAAATCCTCCATACCCACAGCCTATATCACTAACTGTGAAGTGCTTATCAGCCCCATTTTTCTTCATAAAACTAATAATTAAATCAAATCTTAAAATTTGACGCTCTTTTGAAAACCATAAGCTTGATTTTGGTTGAGCTCCATATTTCAAAAACCTTGAATTAAATTCTCTCGATACCCTTTTCTCGAAATCGCGCATACAAAATGCCTAACCTAATTTAAGAATTTATAGAAATTAAATTTGTTTACAGAAAAGTAATTTTAATCTTTTTTTTGGTAAACCTAAAATACCAAGGTGAGTTGTCGTTTACTACAAGCAGAGAAAAAGGAATCCGTTATGCACCAAATGAAAAATTTTGTACTGCCAATTTTTATGGCATTATTGTTGACTGGTTGTCAGGTTACAATCCCACCAGCTGGAAGCACAAATAGTGCTAACAACGGTACAAACGCCACAACCCTAACAATTTTGGATGCTAAAGCCTTAAAAGGATCAGAAAAAGTCAGTGTACATGCCTACGCCTACACTCGTGGTAGCGACTTTTGCTCAAGAACCATAGCATTAAAATTTTCTAGCGAGCTACCTTACACGCAAACTTTAGTTGCCATGAGGAATAGAGCCTTGGTAACGGGTGCTAATGCTCTTTCAATAACAGGCTGGGAAGAAAAGAACGGTATTACAACTTTCACCGGGCACTTCTTTGATTGTCACTCTAAAAAAGGCTTGTAATAGTTTCTCGAAGGGGTCGATACGGTTTTAGGCTGTTTCGACCGCCGTTCCTGTAACTGAAACTATAACATAATCTTTTGAACCAAAAGACGTTGAAGTTAGGTTCAAATCATATCCTAAAATAGCATTTGCCCCTTGCTTAATAGCATTTGCTTTTAGCTCAATATTTGCTTCCTCGACAACTTTTTTGAAAATATTATTGTTTTGGTCCGACTTCCTTCTGCGCCTCAAACGTGCAAACATTTTGGGCTTTTCGTGTGGTGTCCCGGTAAAGGTTGCTTCCCCATGCACTATACCAAAACGCTTTCTAACTCTCAGATTAGTGGCTGTCTCACTAGTCACCAAAATATTTTCAAATTTCTCAAAAAGATTGTCTAAAGATTTCGCATTTGTCGGCTTTTGAGATTTATTAGCTGCATTAACTTTAGTTTTAACCAAAGATTTTACATAGCAGGCAATACACATCCCTTCATGATTGCGAGATGCATTTGTCTCACTATAACCCATAGTAACTTTACATTCCACACAACTGGCCATCTTACCCTACCTTTTTATTCTACGTCTCTTACCGAGTTAACTTTTCTACCATGTCTGAGTTTGCCTGCATTAAACGCGCAGCTCCGTTGAATTGCTGTTGCGCTTTAATCATGGAAGTCAGCTCATTTGTGATATCCACGTTTGAAATCTCCAAGCCTCCAGTTTGCAAATTCGCAAAACCTGAGTCCATTGGTGCTCCTAAAGATAAAAGGCCAGATCTCTCTGTTTGCGAATACCGAGCATTCCCCAGTTCCTTTAGTCCAACGGGGTTGGAAAAAACGCCTAGGGTTAGGGAAGCTATTGGCGTTAGATCTTGAGCACCATACCTAGCCGATATTCTTCCATCTTCTGAAATTTTCAACTCAGACATTACGACATCCTCCACCGCTACTGGTATTTGAATGGGCAACAGATTTGCAATGTCGCCAACTGCTGGAGCAAAATCACCATCAATTAAAGGTGAGCCCATGACAAAACAGTTGTCCGAAGTAGTCAAAAATCCATTTTCATTGATAGAAAACGATCCATTCCTAGTGAAAGAAAGAGCATTATCGTTAGCATTTCTTAAAGTAAAAAAACCATTGCCGACAAGTGCCATATCAGTAATGTTCTCAGTTGATATAATTGCTCCTTGAGCATCACTTATTCTCGTCTCATCTATGTGAGAGCCCAGCCCACTTGATAGCGATTTAACACCATCTGGCAATAATCCACCGGCAAAATCTGAAAAAGAAACTAGGGATTTCTTAAATCCGTTCGAATTGGCATTAGATACATTGTTTGAGATTACAGCAAGCTCATGCATCGCTGTTGCCATACCGGATTTTATGATAGAAAACATATTAAACTCCCAATTTACATTGGGGCTGCAAATTTTGTACCAAATATTTTTTTATTTAACCTAAAAAGTCAAAAAGTGATTTGCTGGTTATTCTTGTAAAGGTCGCTTGAGCAGCTTCTTTTTGTGTCATTAATAACTCCAATTGAGTTAAAATAGAGGCAAGATCAGCATCTTTTATTTCTGATATATCTTCCTCGAGTGTTATTAACACATCTTGTCCAGAGACTTCAGCATCTTGAGCCCTCCTAGCAGAAGCACTAACTTCTGCCCTTTTTGATGCCAAATGCTCAAAGGTCTCAGTGATTTTCCCGGTAATAGAGCTGTTTTCCAATGACTTTACCGTTACAGTATCAACCACCTCTCCATTTAGTTGATTGAGTATTTGTATTTCTGGATCCAAAGTTCCTGAACCTATATAGGTAAAATCCTTCACAAAAAAATTGTCCGCATCACCTGATAAGCTTATTTGATTGTCAGATGATAACGTTGCGGTAACACCAGTTTCAAGACTGTAACTATTGATAATTTGCACTACGTCTGAATAGTCGTTTCCGTAGACTTTTTGATTAATCTCCACAATTTTATCATCGATCGCTAATTTAAATCCAAGTTCGGCTTCAGACGCACTATTAGGCAACTTTAGAACCGTTGATGAAGCAGTATCAAACAAGTTATCAGATGTACCCCCATTAAGTTCCACTTTTAGGCTTTGAATAAGATCGTCAACAGCTTCAAAAATAGAAAAGTTACCGTCGGAACCTGGAACTGTTTGGAAGACGTCTAAGCCTGAAAAATTTTGTTTAACAGTCAATCCTGGTGTGACTTGAAGCTCTTTTGCTAATGAAGAACCATTGTAATTTACTTCTCCAGCAAAATTCACTGAAAAAGCTTTTTCAGTGCCTGAAACTCCACCAAATAGACTATTGCCAAAATTATCTTTTTGGTTGGCCACGTCTAACAGTTCAGATTTAATCATGCGAGCTTCAAGAGCAAACCTTTCCCTCTCATCTGGAAGAAGAATATCGTTTGCACTCTCTACGGCTAGTTCTTGTAAACGTACCAATAAATTTTGAACCCTTTCCAATGCTACATCCAAAACTTCCAGATCAGTTTGCACTCTTTTAGAATTACTAATAAATTGGTTTATCTCTGACTTTTTTTCCTCGGCAGCACTCAGTTTGGAAATATCCTGAATATTTGACCCTAACTTTAACTCAGCATCTCCGGTACCAGCTTGGGCTTGTAGAGATTTCAAATCCTTATTAAGCTGATTAAACAGATCACTATTATTATTGAAAAATCTAGTTGTGCCTACAGTCATGTTTCAATCCTCAACTACATTGATCTTAAAAGAGTGTCGACCATCTCTTTCGCTGTGCTTAATACTTTAGCAAGTGCTTGGTAAGCTTGCTGTTGTTCCAGCAACCTGGCTGCTTCAGTATCCAAATCAACTCCGGAGAAGGCTGATTTTCTATCTGCAGCAACGTCGTACACAACTTTTGCTGTCTCTAAAGCTTGCTCACTGGCCCTTAATTCAAACCCTACATCAATCATCAAATCATTGTATAGTTGACTGTATCCACCTTCAGCGGTAGACGGAGACACATCTGCTAATGCCATTAAATTTTTCAAATTGGACGCATCATCTCGTCTTTCGGTTGAGGTTCTCACTTCAAAGATATCATTTGCAGCAACATTTCCATCGAGTTGCCACTTAAAATCTCTAAATAAAAAATTATTACTACTATTAATCGTTCTTGACCCAATAAAATCATCCGTTTTTAAATCAAATATTTCAATCGTATTTGAGTCATCCGAAGAAACTTTTGCCAATAATTCTCTTGGGTTTAGTTCGAAATTATCTTTTTGGGATTGCCCTAACAGCGATACTTTCCCACTTCCTGTGGCTATCACTATTAAATCCTCGCCTCCTAACTGACTCACGGAAATTACCTCATTTGCTAAGGAATTTATTTCTGCAGTTGTAGTTACTCTGGAATTTCCTAAATTTTTTAATGAAAAGCCAGTATCATTCAAAGTAAGCTGAGCACTTGAGGTTATTATTCCAAATGTCGTTGAGTTATTATTGGCCTTCAATCTAACATCCAATTCTGCTGCAGATTGATCAACTTCAATAACTAGTTTACCTTTATCAACTCCTGTCTGTTCAATTAGTATTGATACTCCTGGTGTCGCGACAGACTGAGAGACTTTTGGATCAGAGTTTGGGTCAAATGAAAGATTTACGATTTGTGATCCGATAACTAATTGAGCGAAATCGGCTTTGGCAACCTGTGACGTGTCAAATTCACTCCCAGATATTTTTGTCTTTGTATCCCCAATTCCCTCATCAATATGGAAAGTGGTTTTTTGCGCCAGTGAATTATTCTGAGAAAGTCGAATGCCATCACCGGATAGAATTCCATCTTTTGCTGACGCGAAGATCCTAAACCCAGACCCTACTGCTTCAAATCCTACAAAAATTCTGTCTTTTTCAGGCCCAGAGATTTGAAACGAACTTTCATTAATAATTTTGCTTAGTGCATCTTGGTAAGAAAATCGTTCCTCTCCAATAATAACTTCATTACCATCTACCGTGTATTCCGTTTCCGTTTTCAAAGATGCAAAATATGTTTGATCCCCCAATCGAAATTCAAGTGAACTACCATTTGCAGGAAAACCATCCAAAAACTCGAATTCGTTTCCAACAAAAATCGTTTGGGGTGAACCTTCCCTTAACTTGGCGACAATTTGTTTTGATATTGAGCCTGAACTTAAATCCTCTGATGAATTTGGTTTAAATAAAGCCGAGTTATTTTGATTAGTATTTTCTGTCGATACAGTGAACGAATATGAGCCAGAAGCCGATACTGCAAGCAAACCAGCTTCGTCTGTAAAGTTATCATCAACTGATTGCATTGCTGTAAAAGAAAAATTAGTAGAGTTATTGAGTAAATCAAAATCTTTGGTTGCAAAGCCGCTATCAAACTCTGAATTTCGACTAGTAACTCCATTTACTCCCGATAAAACATCAAAACTGGATGTACCAATAATTTTTATTTGCCCCCCAGAAATAATGAAGTCACCTGTTGAAACAGAAAGTGGAACTGAAACAGCATCCGAAGTTATTGTTTCTCCGAATTCATCTATCTGTCGTGCCAAAATATTAGAATTATTGGAAGTAACAACATTCTTTATGGAAATATCATTCCCATCATTTTTTTCTAGAATAATAGATTCCAAACCTGATTTAAAGGCACTAACACCTGTTTCATTGGAATATTTATTAATTTCATAAACTAAATCAGCAGTATCACCACTTGTAATACTTGCGACTATTGAAACTGCGGTTGAATTATCACCTACCAAATCAAACGCTACATTGCCGTCTTCAAGCTCAAAAAGCTCAAGTCTATTGGATGCAGTTGCGCTCAGTCCAATTTCTTTCAAACTTTTGTCAAGAGCTTCTGCTATGTTTCCTGCCATCATTCCCTGCTCTGGTGTGAATGACCTGACATGTCCAGCCCCATTAGTTATCTCTAATGGAGCGGCCATTTTATCTCGTGAATTTGGGAAACTAGCCATGACATCAACATTAAAATTAGAATTTAAATCAGTTTTAAGACCCAAGCTAGAAATCGAAGCAACAAAGTTTCCTTCGGTTGTCAATCTGGAGATGGAGGAACCAATGTAAGTATCATTAATATCAGTACTCAAATAATCGGCCACATACCTTGCGTCTGTTGAAAAACCGTTTTCGTTGGTTAAAAGGTCTGATATTTGAGCTTGGCTCAGCGCAGTTCCAGCCAAGTGTACACCTTCACGTGTAAAAATTTGAAGATCGGCATTTCCTATCTCGGCAGGTATCAAAATTCCTCGTGAAGCTCCAAGCAAACCAGCACTCAAAACCGGGTAAACTGATTGATCTGACATTGCAGCTGATGTGACACTCAGTGTGCTGATATTACCCCCTGCGCGCAAACCCAATTCAGAAAACGATCTGTTATTAGCATCGCGAATTGACCCATTGTTTAAGAATTCCGCCAACACAGAAAAATTATCAATTGAGTCAGCCAGATCACCAACAGTGAAAATATAATCATTATTATCAAGCGTTAAAGTAAGTTCCGTAGCCGAATTGATGTTTGTAATTTTTGTGCCAAATTGAATTTTTGGCTGAGTTTTGATTGATGTTAATTGAGACAATTCATCTATATTCTCAAAAACCCCTAATACTCCATTTTTTATAAAGTTGCTTGGGTTTGCACTATTTTGAGAGCCTGAAAATATTTCACTCAGATCAATTAAATTTCCTTCTTTCGGCTCAGCAAAATGGCTTAACGAAATATCTGTTGAAGTACCATTGTTGGGTGATTTTTCAACCAAATAAAAAGCACTGGCAGCCAGCTCGCGACCATCTTGCAATCTTAGCTCCAAATTTTCCGACAAACCCTCTGAAAATTTAAGATTAAAAGTATCTCCTATTGAAGGTTTTCCAGAAATATTAACTTTCAAGCCTTCATATTCTATTGAGCCTTCAAAAGTTTGGAGTTCAATTCCACGATTATCTCTAAGTGTCCAAAGTCCATCCGCTGCTGAGTAATCTATCCGGAAAGATTTCCCAATTAACCTATCGACTTCACCCGCGACATTTATTTGAGATGAGCTAGTCATCTCTCCTTTTTTTTCAATTTCTATGCCGTCCAAACTAAAATAGTTTTTCCCAACCTCACCATTTAAATCCACACCCATTTTATGAGTCTTGTTAAACTCACCCACTAATTTGCGAGTGAGATCGTCCAAAGAGGCCTTTGTTTCAACAAGAGTTAAATCAGCCGCTAAACTTCCAGCAATCCTGCCACCATGAACTTGAATTTTTGACAGGTCATTTCCAAAGGCATTTTGAATAAATAGTTTTGATTGTCCGTCAACAACCTGAACAACTAAAGACGAAGCATTCACACCGGAAAGTAGAGATTGCCCTTGACCTAAGGTTCCCGCGTTTATTTCTACCTCACCTCCATTTTTATAGTCGACGCTTACATCAATCAGTTGACTAAGTTTCTCAAGTAACGCGTCTCTTTGATCCAATAAATCATTCGAAACCCCTCTTGTAGATACGCTTCCCATGACCTCTTTTTGAATCTGCACTAGTTGTTTGAGAATACTATTTGCTTCGGAAACATCATTTGATATGGTTGCCCGAACCAGTTGCCTCAAGTCATTTAAACCCTTAGCTACTGTAGTTATTGAATTAACAACTCCTTTTGAAGCATCTATTGCAACATGCCTGGCCGCAAGATCAGAAGGGTCTTGTGAGACCGCATTGAAGGATGAAAATAACTCTTGTATTCTCTGTGAGACTGTTCCTTTTGAAGGCCTTACAACCTGCTCCAGCTGGCTCAAAACAACAGCATGGGACTCAGAAAATGAAAACCCTGAAGTGGCACTTTGCATTTGTGCATCTATAAATTGATCAAAAGCTCTGGTGATGCCATCGATTTTTACACCAAATCCCGCAGTGTTAGAGATTTGGAGCACATCCGAACCACTTTTGATTTCACTTACTGGCGCCTCTCTTCGGGCGTAAGCTTCATTACCTACGTTGGCTATATTTTGACCAGTAGTAGCTAACCCCTCCTTGTAGGCATGTAGTCCAGATTTCGCAATTCCGTATAAATCGCTCATTTGTCAGACCTCGGCATAGACATTTGTTGTATTATTGCCTCTGCTATACCTATATCGACCGTTTCACTTGTTTTTTTAGCTAATTCCTTATCGAACATTTCAACGAAATTATCATCGGAAGATGTTTCAAATAATTCATCACTTAATTTACTCTCCCTTGCCTGCTTCAATAGCATTTCAAGAAAAATGGCCTCAAATTGATCCGCTACCAGTTTTAAGTCATCACCTTTTGAGTTAATGGATACGTCTTTATCACTGTTCATGGGTTTTAATGAATCCAAACTCAATTTCCCCATTGCGTTCAATGAGGTCAGATCATGAAATTTGGAGTGAATGCCCTGTGTCATTGAGCTTGCCTAAATTACAATCAATTCTGCATTCAGAGCACCAGCTTCTCTTAGTGCTTCTAATATAGCGACCAAATCTGAAGGCGTAGCGCCAACAGCATTTATGGCATCAACTAGATCACTTAAGGATACCCCTGCATCAAACAAAAAAGCCTTTGCAACATCTTCCTGCACTTCGATTTCAGTATCAGGGACTGCTGCCGCTTGAGCGTTTGCTTGAGCACCATCTCCAATTGCAATGGCGTCACCACCATCTGTAGCCATATCTTCAGTGACTTTCACAGAAAGTGTGCCATGAGAAACAGCTGCAGGTGTAACCTTTACATTTCCACTTATTACTAATGTACCTGTTCTTGAGTTTACGATAATTTTTGCAGCTGGTTCACTTCTTTCCACTTCGATATTTTCCAAAATAGAAACGAAAGATACTTTTTGTGTCGGATCTTGAGGAGCTCTTACTCGGATGCTGTTAGTGTCCAGCGCAATTGCAGTACCAGAACCAAAAACATCATCAACCGCAGTAGCTATATTGTTGGCTGTTGAAAAATCTCCACGATGAAGATTTAAAATGACAAAATCGGTGCTTAAAAACTCTGTAGGAACCAGTCTTTCAACAGACGCACCCCGAGGAATTCTACCCACCGTTGGAATATTAACTGTTAATGAGGAGTTATCTCCTCCTTCCACGCCTAATCCACCAACGACAACATTTCCCTGCGCGATAGCGTATGTCTCTCCATCAGCCCCAAGAAGAGGTGCCATAAGAAGTGTTCCGCCTTTCAAGGATGTTGCTCCACCAACTGTAGAGACTGTAACATCTATTGCCTGACCAGGCTTTGTAAAAGGTGGAAGATCGGCAGTTATCATCACAGCAGCGGCATTATCTCCATTGAACCCACTAAGGTCTGATGTGATGCCAAAACGGGAAACAAGAGATTGCATTGACTGTAATGTAATTCCAGTATTTCCATCCCCAGAGCCAGCCAATCCAACAACCACGCCATAGCCCACAAGTTGGTTTGTTCTAATTCCAGCAAGAGAGGTCAGGTCTTTGATCCGATCGGCAAAAACAATGTTTGCGCTGATTAAAGCGGCAGCCAGAAAAGGTACAAAAATTTGAAAAATTCTATACATCATAATTACACTTAGATTGGTGAAATGGTTTCAATCATTTTGGTATACCATCCCTTTTTGCCTGTTCTCGCTATATCTCCAGCACCAATATAATTAATATCAGCGTTTGCTATTCTGTCAGATTGAACAATGTTTTCTGATGAAATGTCACGTGGCCTTACAATTCCAGAAACACGAATATATTCATCGCCGTTATTTAGAGTTAATTTTTTCTGACCCATAATTTCTAAATTTCCATTAGAATAAACTCTAACAACATGAACAGAAATCAAACCCGTCAATGAATTTGACTGATTTGAAGAGCCAGAGCCTGCAAAAGAGCTCTCACCACTTGAAGCTAATTCGGCAGCATCAGGTATTCCATTTCCTATTACGGGCAGTTTCTGCATAACGCTAGGCAGAGTCATTTTATTCTCACTGGATCGTGATGTCGCTGCATTTTGAGATTTTGTAGCTTGGAAACTTTCCGTGAATGATACCGTTAAAATATCACCTACTCGGTGCGCTCTACCTTCCATAGCAAACAAGCTACCTTTATCCTGCCTATAGATTGCACCAAAATCAGAGTTTGCAGTTTGTTCTTCGGGTTCCTGCAAATATATTGGTTCAAAATCCACAGCGCGTCGATCTTCAACATAGGTGTCGCAAGCTGCCATTAATATTAACAAAGGGACAAATTTATACAAGGATCACCTATAAGTTACGAGATATAAATTGCATCATTTCATCAACTGCAGTTATAGATTTTGAACTAACTTCATAGGCCCTTTGAGACTCAATCATATCTACTAACTGCTGCACGACGTTAACGTTGGAGCTTTCGACATATCCCTGTAGAACTTTTCCAAAACCTCCATCAAGTGGCACACCCTGCTGTGCTTCTCCACTTTCAGCGGACGGGACGAAAAAATTTTCACCGACCGGTGTTAATCCTCTAGGATTGCTAAAATTGGCTAGTGATACCTGACCAACTTCTTCGGCAATATCGTTTCCAGGTGTTGTGACGCTGACAATTCCACTACTAGAAATGTTAATGCTAGTCGCATCAGCTGGAAGCTGAATTTGTGGCTGCAGAATATATCCACTTGTAGTGGTCAAAACACCTTCAGCGTTGCGCGACAAAATTCCCGATCGCGTATAACCTACTCGGCCATCGGGTAAAAGAGCTTGAAAAAACCCCTGACCATCTATCGCCAAGTCTAGCGAATTATCAGTACTTACCAAACCACCTTGGGTAAACAATTTCTGGGTACTAACGACCTTAACGCCAGTACCAACAGCTAGAGGAGATGTTAAAGCAGTATCATCGGCTGTTTGAGCTCCAGCCGTCTTGACTATTTGATAAAACAAAGACTCAAAGTTAGCTCTGTCTCGCTTAAAACCCGTAGTATTAACATTTGCTAGGTTGTTTGCAATGACTTGCATTTTGTATTGTTGCGCATTGAGACCAGTTTTGGCTACGTGCATTGCTGAAGTTGACATTTTTTTTGCCCTTTTTAATTTTACAATTAAAAAGCAAAGTTTATGCCAAGCTAACGTTTAAGTTGGTAAGTTCATTAATTTTGCGCCAGCGCTATCCAACTCACTAGCCTTTTTGATCAACTTTACATTGATTTCAAATTGTCTTTGCATGTCTATGTTCCTGACAAGTTCCTCGATTGCATTCACGTTTGAGGACTCTAGATAGCCTTGACCAAACTTAGCAGTTTGGTCAGGGTCGGGGACTGTTCCATCAATTTTTCTGATATTCCCATCTAAGCTCTTTACAAGTTGATTTAGTTCACTAGTTGTGGAGCCTAAAAAACCTACACTGGTCAGTTCTCCATCTGGAGCACCAGTTTGTTGAACCAAAATTTCTCCAATATCAGTGATACTCATTGATGTGAAATTTGGGAGTACGATGGGCTCGAGACCATCTGAAAGTACGAGGTCGCCAACTCCGTTCACTAATTCATTTTGAGCATTAACACCAAAATCACCCCTTCTAGACAGTGCCACTTGACCGTTTTCTGGCTGTATGAAGAAATATCCTTCATTTAAAACAGCGACGTCAGTTTCTAAACCGGTGCTCTGCAAACTTCCGGCTTCACTTGAAAAGAAACGTTTATCAGTTTCTAAGGGCAAGACTTTGGCTGAAGCTTTATCCAATTCTTTTAAAAACCCAGCATTCCCCTCGTTAGGCAAATCTCTCCTAAAACCAGGGACGTTTATGTTGGCCAGGTTATGGGCAAGATCAAATTTATTATCTTGCATTTGCCTTAATGCACTTAATGCTGTTTGTGCGAGCCTATCCATAACCTAACCAATAAATTTTAACCCTTAGTTCCGAATATTTATAATTGTTTGGGTCATACTTGTTGATGTTTCAATGGCTTTTGCAGCTGCCTGATAATTTCTTTGCGATGTTATCAGATTAACCAACTCTTCTGTTATATCGACATTTGATCGCTCTAGTGAACCAGACAGAATTTGGCCAAAACCATCCTCTGAAGCTTCACCTAGTTCAGGCCCTCCACTTTGTGCAGTAGCAATAAAAGTCGAATTACCAATCTGTTTCAAACCGCTTTGATTTGAGAAACTTGCGATCATTATTTTACCTAGTGTAACATTCTGACCGTTTGAGTAACCCGCTCTTACGTTGCCATAATTGTCAATCTCAAGATTTGTCAATCGACCAGACGAATATCCATCTTGTTTGATATCACTCGCAGAAAACGCTTGGTCATACTGAGTTGCATTTGAAAAATCTAAAGTCAGTTGCGTCAATGCTCCAGCATAATTCACCTTTGTTATTGGGCTAACAATTTTGCCATCAAGATCAAAGGTTAACTCGCCCTCATCAAGATAAAGAGGATAGAAATCCTGAACCATGTTATCAGCAAACGCCTGATTATTTGTCGTAATCTCTCCTGTTGGAGAAATATACAAGGGTCTTCCCAGGTCATCAGTAGCTTGAACAGGTGTTCGTACCATCGTTGTTTCACCAAGACCTAAAGAAATATCTGAAAGACCAAATCTTAAGGCACCATCAACTGCTATGGTTGATCCCTCACCGGTCGTCGCTGTAGTAAATGAAAGTTTATTAGTATCGGCGTTGTATTCCACATTGACGCCACCAACCGACTGACCAGATATTGGATTCTTCATTGCGTTAATTCTGGTCTCCAAAGCGGCAGCCAAGGTGCTTCCTTTATAGTTTCCTTCAGGAATAACTATAGATGCGCTTACCCCATCTACAACAACGTTGAATTTATTTTCATCCGCAGCGTTTGTGATAGTAAACGCTTGCGACATATCCATTAGTGCTTCATTACCAACAACTTGTGCTGGCTTTGAAATCAAGCCTGTTGGATCTGTGTATCCTTCAACACCTTCTCTAGGAAACCCCATAATTTGGTTTGAGCCTTTACCGATTTTATTAAAGGCATAGTCAGCCGTATCCGTTGGATCAACAGTACCAGTAAGTGTTAAGTTATACCTACCGACAGCCACACTTGATGCAGTCTGAGCAGCTCCAACTCCAACAACAGAATTTGCTTCTAACGCTTCGCCTGTAGTTCCACTTTTAACGTTAAAATTATTGTTAACAGTGTCAAATTCAACTTCTAGTCCGTAACGTTTGTTATTTGCTCTAATCTCAGGTCCATCAGCTAGAAATGCATTGCCCAAGAGCATATCGTCAGACTTCAAACTGATTTCGGGGCTTTCGCCCAATGCTGGGATGCCTAAACCATTATCACCGTTATCAAGCTTCTGGCTGTAAACGGTAAAGGCATCAAAGCCTACTCCTGTTCCTTTGCCCAAATCAGCATTCATACCATCAAACGTCAGGCGTTGATTTATCTCGTCATAGCCGATTTTGATTGCTGGATCTCGGTCGTCCACCCAATTCATTAATTCAGTGTTACTATCTAGTCCATACACGGCAACCGAGTTGCCTTGTTGATTATCTGAACTAAAATTAGAGAAAGCTGCGCTATCATTATTCGAGCTTCTTTTTGCTGAACCATCAATTTCTCTTATAACGATTTTGTTAGAATAAAAGACTTCTTTTACACCCTCAACTAAATTGCTAGTATCCTCAAAGTATGCCTCAACATGATCAGATGGCTTGGCCAAAATAGTTATTGCATCTTGGTTTTGATGGATTGCATTGCCACCTGTTACTACATGGTCCAAAACGTAAGTTGTATCATTCCCGTTATTTACTGTATTGTCGTAGCTTTTGATTGCTATT
>Ga0181568_10002157_pt1 | contig 17915 bp, 16 predicted proteins | sample 101ome_20_FD_133758 | JGI IMG/M metagenome (GOLD analysis project Ga0181568, IMG submission 133758) | Coastal salt marsh microbial communities from the Groves Creek Marsh, Skidaway Island, Georgia - 101404AT metaG (megahit assembly) | ecosystem: Environmental > Aquatic > Marine > Intertidal... | reverse complement strand
TCCGCAGTGTCTTAAGCGTAGTAAAATAAAGGCTATGTCAGATTTAACAAGCAAAACAGCACTCGAACTCAAAGAATTATTTACAAGTAAACAAGCCTCTGCAAGCGAAATAACACAAGCACACCTTAAAAAAGCACAGGCTCTTAACCCTGAAATCAATGCTTTTATATCTTTAGATGAAGCAGAAAGCTTAAAATACGCGGCATCTTTAGATGAACAACAAGCGCAAGGTAAAGATACAGGAATTTTAGCGGCTGTACCTGTCGCTATCAAAGATTTAATTAACCAAGTAAACACTGCGACCACTGCAGGATCAAAAATGCTCAACGGCTACAAGTCATGTTTTAATGCAACTATCACTAATAAAATTATTTCTCAAGGAGCAATCCCATTTGGTAAGGCAAACCTTGATGAATTTGCAATGGGTTCTTCAAACGAAAAAAGTGCTTATGGTAGCTGTAAAAACCCTTGGGATCTTGAAAGAGTACCCGGCGGTTCTTCTGGAGGTTCAGCCGCTTGCGTGGCTGCACAGATGTCACCACTTGCGTTTGGTACAGATACAGGTGGCTCTATACGTCAGCCTGCGTCTTATTGCGGAATTGTTGGTTTAAAGCCAACCTATGGCAGGGTTTCAAGGTTTGGTATTGTTGCTTTTGCAAGCTCTTTAGATCAAGCAGGTCCAATGGCACGCACAGTGGAAGATACAGCTTTATTACTTGAAGCTATGAGCGGACATGACCCTCAAGATAGTACCTCGCTTGATATCCCAGTGCCTAACTACAATCGCTACATCGAAGAAAATTTTAAAACTAAACAAGATTTAAAAGGTTTAAAAATTGGTGTTGCTGATGATTTTTTTGTTGATGGAATTCAAGAAGAAGTCAAAGCCTCTATTGATAACGCAATCGCTCACTACCAAAGCCTTGGTGCGGAGATTGTTAAAATCAAATTTGATAAATTAAAATACGGCTTACCGACTTACTATATAATTGCTCCATCTGAAGCAAGTTCTAATTTATCTCGCTATGATGGAGTGCGCTATGGATTAAGAGACCAAGAAGCACAAAACCTTACTGACTTGTATTTCAATTCTAGAGCGGGTTTTGGTGAAGAAGTAAAAAGACGTATCATGCTTGGTGTCTATGCACTGAGTTCTGGTTACTATGATGCTTATTACAAAAAAGCACAACAAGTAAGAAGATTAATTGCTAATGATTTCAAAAGTGCATTTAGTGCTTGTGATTTAATTTTGACGCCAACCGCTCCAGCAACAGCATTTAAGTTCAATGAAAAAACAGCCGATCCACTTAGTATGTACCTAGAAGACATCATGACTGTAACAGTAAATTTAGCTGGCTTACCTGCTTTATCAATGAATTGTGGCTTTGACAAAAATAATTTACCGATTGGTATGCAATTAATAGCGCCAGCTTTACACGAAGAACAAATCTTAAATACGGCTTACGCATTTGAGTCAACAACTGACTTTAACAAAGCGCCCAATCTTGAAAAATTAAGCGCAAAAGCATAATGGAATTTGCCAAGCTCAACGAAAAATTCAAAAAATCCTTTGAGCTTGCTCAACAAGGAGAATGTTTAGCCTTTCCAAATCCTTTAGTAGCTTGTTTAATTTACTATCAAGAGCAATTACTCTGTCATGGCATACATCGAGCTCATAGACAGGCACATGCAGAAGTTATTGCTATCAATAATTTCAAGGAAATTTTCCAAGAAAGCTACAAAGACAAATTTAATTGCTTAGAAGATTTTGCCAAAGAATGTGAATTGATTTTGAATCTAGAGCCATGCTCTCACTATGGCAACACACCACCATGCACTAAATTGATTATTGAAACTGGCTTTAAAAAAATCGCTTTTGCAAGCTATGACACAAACCCAAAAGTTTTCAAAAAATCGCTAGAGATTTTTGCTGATAAAAATTTTGTGTTAAAAAATCCTGACAATATCCAAGACAGCGCTATCAAAGAAGAAGCAAAATATTTAAATCGAGTATTTTTTGCTCTACAAAAAAAAGAGCAAGAACAAAAACTACCCATCTGGTTAACCATAAAAATTGCTGCCTATGCAGATGGTAACATGCTGACAAAAAAAGATGACGAGTTTATCAGTTCAGCTCAATCACGCCAAGACGTACATCGACTTAGAGCAACCCAACAAATCATCATCACAAGTTCAAGCACTATCAAATGCGACAACCCTCAATACACAGTAAGACATAGCTCTCAGGAACTGGGATTGCTTGATAGCAAAAACCCTGACATTTGTGTGCTCTATCACAAAAACAAAATCGAACTCAACGATAACGCAAAAAACTCACGCAAGTTGATATATAAAAATATCGCTTCTTTAGAAAAAGAAGAATTAACAAAAATAATCACCGAACTAAATTTTCAAGGCTACCAAAAAATAATGTTAGAAGCAGGTCCAAGATTAACTCAAGCTTTTTTAAACTCAGGACTTGCTGACGAAGTGATAATTTACGAAAACAAAAGCTCAAGAACAAAAACAAAATTTAGCCAAGATACAGCAAAAAGTTTTGCTCTAGAAAAATTTCAACACGAAAAAATTTATGAATTTGAAGATGATTTTAAACTAGTAAAAAACTAAAAAGCCTATGATTTTTTTCATAGGCTTTTTAGATTAAAAGTTTGATTGCTATCTCTTACTTCTATTTATTTCAGTTATATGACGTTATACTGCATTATTTATTCTTCATATATAATTGATTCACTGTTTCTTCCAATTGGAGCATTCTCTCGTTTAGTTCTTCATTACTAGGGATTGGTTCTACAGCAGCTTCTGAAGAATCATAAGTTTGTGGTTCTGAATACACAGATTCTTCCTCCATTTGTATCTCATGATGTAGTATTTGACAGTTATGACAACAAGTTAAATTTCCTGAAATAGAATTTAAAGGTTTATCAGATGGACCTGAACATTCTTGGGACATTTCTGTTTTATTAGGATATACTGCTCCATGTGTAGCTTTACACTTTTTATAGCAAGCCTTACTAGCATCGGGGGTAACCCTTCCCTTAGCTATTGCACTAATAGGCAAAGTAATGAATATAATTAGTAATATTAAAATTCTCATCTAGTTTCTCCTTTTTTGATGTATTATAAAATATCGGTAAAATTGGAAAATAAAATAGCCCGTAAGATTAAAATCACCTAATCTTTTAAAGCTAAAAGTTGGCAATTGCCTCCCCCTATTAACTGAAAATAAGCTCAGCTTAACTTAACCTCGACATATTTTGAAATCATTTACATCATTAAATAAAAATCACAAAAAAGCATTAAGAATCAACAAAAATGCAAATTCGTCAATTATTCAAGCGAATACTTAATATTAAAATCTCTCAGGATAAACACTGGTTTCACCTAATTCAACTTTCCCATCATTATTAACATCTCCTGTCTTTATTTCTAGGTAAGTCTCGCCATTTTGAAGGCTATACTGAGGAAAATAGGGATTTGTTGGACCTTCTCTTTGATTGCTAACAATATATCTTGCACCTCCAAAAAGAAAATCAACTTGAAAAGAAATATTACCATTTTTATCTTCAATAGATCTTAGATTGATTGCGTTTTCCCTTAGCATTTTCCTTTCTGTATCAGATAAATCAAGTCCCTTTAAATCTTTCATATAATCAATTGGAATCGTAACCGGATATTCCCCCCCCTCCTCATCTGTATGCATGAAGCTAATCGATTTCATTTCAAAATCAAAAAAAGTTTCTTGGCTCCACAGATATGGCTCATAACCCTCTGTAGCTCCAACATTAACCTCTTCTCTAATAATTTCATTGCCATTATCAGAGAGTGTACCTTCTTTAACACTTCTAGCCTTTTTTAAATTTATCACAGGCTTGACATCTTTTTTTTGTTCAGCTTTGCCCTCTGGAGGTTCACCTGAAGTACTATATTTAAAAGAATCTATACTTTTACTATTAACTACTTCTTTTTTTTCTACTTGTTTTTCTACTTGTTTTTCTACTTTTTTTTCTACTTGTTTTTCTTCTTGTTTTTCTTCTTGTTTTTGATAATGTTTTTTCTGTGAAACGTTATTATTACTAAAATCACTTTGACCTATGTTTACCATATATAATAAGTACACTGATTTAATTATGTTAAGGTTAAATCATGTAGTTACGGGTAAATTTTAGTAAACGTTATTTAAGTACTGTTATAAGAATCTTACAATGTATTTAGAGAGAACCTGCTTTATTATATTTCACTTATAAAAATGGATATGAATCCACAACTAAATAATAAAAAATTCTAACCTAACCCTCACAATAACCATTGCCTGCAAGCTTTTGCCAATAACCCTGCCCTGCAACTTCTTCAATAAAACCACAAAAAGCACCTGAACGATGATAAAAAATATCACCCGCAGAAACATTTTTTGGTGGAAATGCCTGAGGTTCAAGCCTCATTGCGCCTGCAATATGTAATTTTTGTTGGGGTTGACTGGTACCCACACCCACATTAGATGAATTATTCATCCCATCATTATCAATAAAAATTGATGGCGGTCGACGCTGAGATTTATCAAAACCAATTTCTATATCCTCTTCATCTTCATCGTTTACTTTTATTTTTTTATTAAGCTCTGAAATTTTTTTTTCTTCTTCTTTTCTTTTTTTACTGCTCATCAAAAAACCCATTTCTTTTGGATCTTTCCATTGCCCCTTTCCATTTTCATCACTAACAAAAATAAAATTTTCTTTTTGATTGCCATCATCAATCAAAACAGAACCTTTTACATGCAACTTGACAATTGGTGAAACATCAACAGTTCCAATACCCACAGTACCTGTCAAACCATCACCATAACTAGATGACACAAACAAAGTTGGAATATCTGAATTAAAACCTACCATTAAACTATTGGCAATATTATTATAGAGTTTTGATGGACTTACACCAATTGTCACAGTATTTGCCGCAGAAGAATTAATATTAGAACCAATAGCAAAAGAATTTTTATTATATAGTTCGATATGATCTCCAATTGCAACAGAATTTTCACCATGAATTGAGTTGTCTTTACCAAGACTATATGCAAAATCATTTGCAATTTTATTTTCTTGTCCAAAAGCAAAAGAATTTTTTGCTTTGACTTCGTTGTTTTTTCCAAGCGCCATTGAATATTCATCAGCAAAATTATTTTTTCCAAAACTCACGGCATAATCACCATGCGCATCATTAAACTTTCCAAAGCTATAAGAATACAAACCACGAGAAATATTTAAAGCACCAAAACTATATGCATACATAGCTTGAGCAGTCGTATAATCACCATAAGCATAAGCAAAATCTCCCTTAGCTTCATTATGGCGACCATGAGCTTGAGAGAACCTCGCACTTGATAAATTAGCTTTACCACTTGAAAAAGAAAACTCTTTTAGTGATTTATTGTCTTCACCTAAAGCAATAGAAAAATCCCCTTTAGCATTTGAACTTTGAGATTCAAGCTTTTTAAAATTTTTTAAATTATGTTTGTCACTTTTGTTTTTAGCAAAGATTGCTAAGCTTTGATCGATATATTTTTGTTCGTTTTCACCAGCATCTGAAAAATCAATATTATTTATTGAAGTTAAAAAAACAATAGTAAATATTAACAACAGATTTTTTTTATTCACGCCTCACCATTCAACCATATGCTTAGCTACTTTTAACAAATCCTGATTACTGTGTTATTCACGAGCCTCAAAGTCATCATTTACAAACAGTAAACTCAGCATTAACGGGCAAACGAAATCCTAGCTCTCGAAATTTGCTAAAAGCACCTAATAAAGATATATCGACAAAAAAAGTAATAACTAAATAGTTTTCACTGTAAAAAATTTAAAATTGGAGGTGGCACCCAGATTCGAACTGGGGATAAAGGTGTTGCAGACCTCTGCCTTACCACTTGGCCATGCCACCAAAGTTAAAGATAAGCTTAAGCGAGCTTAACTAACTTATATTTTAACTAAAAACAAGGGAAAACTTAAGAAAGAGAACCTTAAATAAATGAGTAACGTCTATTAAATATATATAATTTCAATTTTTTGCAAAATGAATATAAATATTAGCAATTCAATAAAATCAAAATTATTTAGTGGCCAACTAAACAATAAAGCTCAAATTGCTGAAGCTCAAAGAATAAATACAATAGCCCAAAAGACTCAAGCAATTACTCCACAAAATTTAAACCTTGGTGCTGTTTCACAAGTTATTAGTAGTCAATATCTCTTTGAACTTAGAAAAGATATCAAACGCATCTTAAAGGGACGCAAGCTTAGTAGTTTTTTAGAACATGAATTTAGTGAAGAGGAATTTGATGCCTTACCAAAATCATTGCAAAATTTATTGTTGTTTAATAAAAAAATCAATTCAGCTGAAATTTTAGAATTCATAGAAGACATAGACGAAAATCATGAAATTAATTTTAGAGATTATGCCTTAAATAGAACCAAATTTAGAGCAATTTTTGAATCACTCGGTAAACTCTTGGATGTTGAAATGCTTGCCGGAAATAGTACATACGTGCCACTTAGTGACGACTTTAAAGTCAAAAGAAATGTTATAAATATCTTTGCAGAGTTTGGCGATAAAATTAAAGAAACGCTAGGATTCAATAAAGAAGTTAACAATAATAATGACAGACACAGAAGCAAAGAATAAATTTAAATTAACTGAAAAACTAGAAAAAAGATTTTTACAATTTCAAAAAATCACCGATAAAGACAAAAGATTTGAAAGAATTATTGAACTTGGCAAAAGACTTAAGGATTTTGACCCTGCAGACAAAACAACTGAAAATCAAGTACATGGTTGCGCCTCACTTGTTTATATCACTGGCAAAAAAATTGACAACAAAATGCAATTTCAAGGATGGTCAAATTCACACTTAGTTAAAGGTTTGGTCGCACTTTTAATTGAAGGTATGAACGACAATAGCACTGAAGCGATATTAGCAATTAATCCTGCTTTTATTGAAGAAATGGGGATTGCTCAAACCTTGACCGCATCAAGAGCTAATGGTTTTTTAAATACCTATAAAAAACTTATAGAGATCACAAACAAAGAAAAATAAAAATGCAAAAAGTTTTTATATCATGCGGAGAACTAAGCGGCGAGATTCATGCAAGTAATCTTATAAAAGAACTTAGGCTAACAAATGCAGAATTAATTATTAAAGGCTTTGGCTCAAGTATTTTTCAAGAAAATCAAATTGAACTTCTAGCAAATTATAAAGACTATAGTTTTTCAGGTATCAGTGAAATCTTGGCTAACCTAAGTAAAATTTTCCAACTAGAAAAAGATCTATATGAAAAGATCATTGATTTTCAACCAGATATTATTATTACAGTTGATTATGGAGCTTTCCATACCAGACTTGCAAAAAAATTAAAACGAAATGGCTTTAAAGGAAAAATCATTCAGTTTATAGCGCCACAAATTTGGGCTTCAAGACCATGGCGAATTAAAGACATCAAAAAAGCCTTCGACAAAGTATTATGCACATTACCATTTGAAGAAAAAATTTATGCTAAACACCGTATTCCCCACAGATTTGTTGGCAACCCAGTATTTGCAAGCTTAAGCAATCGCAGTTTCAAAAAAGATCTTAATGTTGAGCAAAGTGAGACACTTATTGGTGTTTTTCCGGGAAGCCGTAAGTCCGAAATTAAATATATGCTTCCAATCATGATCAAAAGTGCACAAGCAATCAAAAAACAACTACCACAAAGAAAGTTCAAATTTTTACTCGCCAAAGCACCAAGTATAGATATCGAAACTTTAAATCAATATGGTTTTGATAAACAAGATGACATTGAACTACTAGAGACAAACAATAAAAACCCAAATCATTCTCTTTTAAGTGCCGCTGATGCTCTTTGGCTTTGTTCTGGTACAGTTACTCTTGAAGCTGCTTTTTATGGAACGCCTTATTTTTTAAGTTACAAAAGTACACAACTGAATTATTTACTTTATAGAATTTTTAGAACAATTGATAAAGCCGGTTTGGTCAATATCATTGCGGGGCGAGATTTGGTTAGAGAATTCATACAATATCAAGCTAACGAAAAAAACTTTATAGAAGAAACTTTAAATTGGTTTGAAGACAATTCTTTTAGTAATTATTACCATTTAATGCAAAAAGCTTTAGAAGATTTTTCTCAAGATTTTGCTCCCTATCCAAGTTATAAACTTTGTGTAGCTGAACTCAAAAAGGAATTAAATTGAAACTTAGGCTTGAATCAATTAACAAAAACCCTGTGACACAGGTAGCTTTAGAAATCGAGTTTTTAGAGCAAAAAAAAGAACAAAACCAAGTTTGGCAATACTACCAAATAAATTTTTTTAATGGTAAAGAGATATATCAATTTAAATCACAAAACAAAGAAACAATTTCTGCAGTAGGAACGGTAGCCGAAATTGGCAAATTTGCTTTTGCGCTTGAACCCTTTAATGAAATCAAAAGTCTTAGTAATAGTTTAGAGCAGTACTTAAAATCACAAAAACAAAGTTTACGCTTTGAACCAGCTGATCCTAGCTTTGAATTGATAATTGAACCACTTGCAATAATCGGGAATGAACATAATCACAAGGTTTATTTTTGGGTTGATGCCGGTAATACTAAAGAACTAGAATACACTTGGGATTCAATCGGTATCAGGTTTATATGTTCAAACCAAGCACTTATTGATATGCTGGACCAACTACAACAGAACTAAAATCATCTGTTTTTATATATGTTTTTGCAGCTGCATCAACTTGTTTTTTTGAAATAGAAGACATATTTTCATTATAATTTTCAATATAGTTTTCACCCAAGTCGTAAATCAACATTTGTAACAAAGTTTCTGCAATATCTTCCATACTTGAAAGGTTTCTTACTGGCAATGATCCAGTCATAAAAGATTTTGTCATTTTAAGTTCTAATTCTGAAATCCCTGATTGCACAAATTGATCAATTGTTTCTTTGGTGATTTTTATAGCCTTAGCAACATTCTTTGGGTTACAGCCAAGAATAATTTTATACATTCCAGCTCCAATACCAGCGTTAAAGCTTGAACGCACATTATAGACCAAACCATTATCATCACGCACCACTGTACCTAGTCGAGAAGACAAGGCACTGCCACCTAAAGCAAAATTAGCAACATACAAAGGATAAAAATCCTTATGAGAACGATCGACTTCACCCGTATGTGCAATCACTATCTCTGATTGAGTCTTATCAGGTTTCAAAATATCTTCATGACTAGTTTTTTTATTATTGACAACTTCTATTTCTGGTCTAATATTTTTTGATTTAAAATCTTTATTTAAATCAGCAAACAAAGAAGAAACTATCTCTTGAGCTTTTGCTTTTTTGATATCACCAACAATAGAGACATATAAATTTTCTTTATTGTAGTGTTCTTGATAAAACTTTTTAACATCGTCTATATTAATTGTTTCGATTGCTTTAATTCTTTCATCAACACTTGGTATATAGTAAGGGTGTTTAGAAGGATAAAGCAATTGAGTAATTTGACGATTAGCAATTTTTTGCGGTGAATCATCTTCTACCTTTAATCTTGCAATTACAAGTTCTTTAAGTTTTTCTAATTCATCTTTATCAAAATTTGGCTTTTGTAAATTATCAAGCAAAACATCTAAAACTTTATCAAGGTTGTCAGAGACAGTTGACATGTGGATTTTAGCGTATTCACTATTAGTCGTAAAATCTAGATCTGCACCATAAAGATCTAAAAGTTTTGATCGCTCAAATTTATCATATTTACTAGAACCACGCTCTAACATTTCAGAGACAATATAAGCTAAGCCCGGTTTCTTTTCACTGGCATTACCAGCATAAAAAGCAAAATTTGCATAAACTAATGGTAAGCTTGAATCCTCGCGAAAGTAGAATTTCAAATTATCAGAGGATAAATTTTCAAAATCTAATTTAAGCTGAGGAAAAGTTTTACCTTTGGAATATTGTGCTTCTGTAAGTTGCAAAAGTTTTTTGAATTTAGCTGGATCAATAGGATCGGCAACACCAGCTCCATAGTTAGCTTCAACTTTTTCAAATTCTTCAAACTGAACATCATTACTTAATTGCTCTGGTGCTTTTTCTGGCAATAAACGAGCAACTGTTTTGTTTGCTTTGACAAAATATTTTTTTGCTACATTTTGCACATCAGCAACACTAACAGCATTGATATTATCGAGCCATCTTGTATACAAAGTCCAATCTGCACTTAAGGCTTCAAAATAGCCAATTTGCATGCCTTCATCATAAGCACCATCACGTTGATAAATAAAACTTGACTTTTCTTTTGCTTTAGCAAGTAACACTTCTTCTTCTGATAAATTTTCTTTGATAGCATCAAGCTCATTATCGATAATTTTTTCAACTTGATTAATATCAGCTTCTGGATTTAAAACAACAAAAATCCTAAAAATCCCAGGATCAATTGAAGACTCAGAGACTCCAGAAACATTTGTAGCTAAACCAGAATCAACTAATTTTGGATAAAGGCGACTTGAAAGACCACTAAAGACTATATCGCTAATAAGTTCAATAGCTGGACTGTCTTCATGAATAAATTCAGGAATATGAAAAGCCATCGCTAAAATTTTTGAGTTTCCTTCATTATAAATAGTAATTTCCTTTAAACCTTTTTGTTTGCTTTCTTGCGGTACTTTAGGCAGAGCTGTTTCACTAGCTTGATATTGAGAAAAATATTTTTCTATTAATTCTAATGCTAAGGCTTCGTCAAAATTACCAACTAAAATTGCTACAGCATTATTCGGATGGTAAAAAGTATCATAGAACTCCTTGATTTTTTTTGCATTAATGTTGTCTAAATCATCTCGCCATCCAATGACTGGATTTTTATAAGTATGAGTTGCATAAGCAAGTGATTTTAAATTTTCATATAAAATAGACATTGGATTATTACGCCCACCTTCAAGCTCAGAAACAATCACTGACCTCTCAAGCTCAACTTCATCATGGTCAATCTTGGCATTGCGCATTCTATCTGCCTCAATTTTTATTGCCAACTCTAAGTTTTCAGGTGAAAAATTTTCAAAATATGCAGTGTAATCATCACCAGTAAAAGCATTAAAAATTCCGCCACGTAATTGTATCGCTTGGGAAATTTCTCCTTTGTCAAATTGTTCGGTTCCTTTAAACATTATGTGCTCTAAGTAATGAGCTATGCCTGTGTAATTTAAATTTTCATTACGACTGCCAACTTTATACCAAACTTGCCATGAAAAAGATGGATTTGAACTATCAGGTTTAAGAAGCACTTTTAGGCCATTATGCATTCGGTACTCTTTAATACCATTTAGCTCTTTTACAAAGCTTATTTTTTTTGGAGTATCTTGTTTTGCTTTTGCCATCGCTAGATTATTAGTTGTAATAACTAAAACTATTAAAATTATTTGAACCAACCACATACAGTATTCCCAGAATAACATTTAAGCGCTAGCTGCTGTTAATAAAGTTTAGGCAAAAACTCACAAAGAAAATATTAAATACTGATAGACACAATAATAAGAGATTTCAAGCTTGGTATAATAGTATTGATGACAAAAATCAATTTGGAATTAGTTACACCAGAAGGAACTTTAGTTTCTCAAGAAGTTGACCATCTTACAGGAATAACAGAAACTGGAGAAATTGGTATTTATAAAGATCATGCCGCTTTAAAATCAAAATTACAAATTGGTACCTTAAAATATTTTGATGAAAATAATGCCGCTCACTATATTGCGGTTATGAACGGAATTATAGAAGTTAGCAAAAACAAAGTATCTATTATCAGTGATTATGCGATCAGAGCTGAAAACATCGATGAAGCAAGAGCACAAAAAAAAGCAGATGACTTAAAAGCAGAGTTACAAATATCTAATGAAAATGCAAAAACTGCAAATCCAAATTTATTATTAGCTGAAGCAAGATTACAAAAACATCTTTTATTATTAAAAACAGCGCGCTTGCAAAGAGATTAATTACTCTGACAATCATATTTATGTTATTATTTTTTATGCTACAGCTGGCGGTAAAAGCTAGCGAACCTGGTCAGATGGGAAACTAAGCAGCCATAAGCATTTTGTTTTTAGGTGTCGCTGTAGCTTTTTAAAATCATTGTGCCAGGCACGAAGACCACGTTTTTCGCCATTATCTTAAACGCAATATTTCTAAGCTAATTTTTAAGTAAATTGGGTATATTTAAATCTAGTATGGTAGAAGAAAAGAAAAAATATCGTTTAGGTGAAATTTTAATAAACATCGGAGCTTTAAACGAAGATCAATTAAACAAGGCTTTAGATATTCAAGCTGGTCAATCACCAGAAGATAAATATCCAATTGGCAGAATACTCTTGGAAGAAGGCTATATTGAGCCAAATGATCTTATTGAAGCAATTAAAATACAATCAACTCAGTAATTTTGGTTTTTATAAAAAATAAAACTATCACAACTCGTTGTCCCGGTCGTCTTAGCCTTAGTAAACACGCAGACTACATAAATAGTCACTTACTTTATTTGCTTGATAATAGAGAAACTCATGTAACTGGCTATTTGACTGACGGCGACGGCAAATTAATTCTTGAAAATAGGGAATTTTCAGACAGAGTTTTTTTACAAACAGAAATCAAAGAAGCACTTAATAACAAACTCGATTGGAGTTTTTATGTGCTGAGCCTAATTGACATCCTCCAAATAAATTTAAGCGGACTTGAATTAAAGCTATCTATTAAAAGCAATATCCCAATTGCATCTGGCTTAAGTTCTTCGCACGCACTAATATTGAGTTGCTTAAGAAACTTAGTAGAAATTTTCAATTTAAAAGATTTCAAAGAAGCTTTTAAAAATCCCCTAGCAAACAAAAAAACTATGTTTACAATTATCAAGCTATGTCAAAGCATTGAAGAAAATAGAGGTTTCAAATCAGGGCTAGGAGACCAATGCGCGCAAATATTCAGTAAAAAAGGTTTTATTAGCTCAATAAAAATATTTCCAGACTTAGAAATAAATTACATCAAAATTCCAGAGGAAATTGATTTTGTCACAATTCCAAGTTATCAAAAAGCCGATAAAAACGAACCTGAGTTTATAGAAAAAAACAAAAAACTAGAAAAATACAAAACTCTCAATTCTTTAGTGAGTGACTATAATTGCACATACCTTGCAGATTTGCATTTGAAAATTTCAGAAAAAGAAATTTTTGATTTTTTAGATGGCTTTGATGATAAATTATTACAAGGACTTGCTCTTTATGGACTAGCAGAATCTAAAAGAACCCTAGAATTATCTAAAAACTTTTCTGTCTCTGAATTAGGTAAACATTTGAATTTATCACATCAAGCGGAAAAAAATTATCACTTTAGCAAAGAAGAAAAACAAGAAATAAGCGAAGCAGATAAATTGAATTTTGTTTATGACCGTAAATTGAAACTCAAAGAACATTATGGTTATTACCACGCTAGTACTTTAAAAAATGATCTATTGCAAAATATAACGGCAAACTTTACTGGTGTCTTTGGCAGTAGCATTACAGGTGCAGGTTTTGGCGGCAATAATATTGCAGTTGTTAATAAAACTCAAAGTGAAGCATTAAAAGAATATCTAATTAAAAACTTTTATGAAAAAATTTTAGAAATTAAAAAACCAGAATTATTACACATAAGCCAATCCAATAATGGTTTATCTCTAATCTGAGTTAATATATATGCATGGGGCTTTTAGCAAGAAAAAAATTGTTATTAATATCTACCCTTACTATTTTAAGTTGCAATTATTGCTGTGCAGCAAATATTGAACTTAATAGTATTTATTTTAGTGATAAAGAAATTAACAACAAGCAATTCAAACATCCAACACAAAAACTTGATGGAGATTTGTTTTTGTTTGAAGATAAAAAAGATCAAAAACAAAAAGATTTAAGTAAAAAATTTGGACCACTATTGTTAGAGACAAAAATAAAATCAACAAGAAGACAACAACTTGGCTTTAATTTTGACATTTATGAAGCATTAGATTTAATGTATGAAAAACAAAATGGCAATTTCTTTAAAACAGATGATATACACTATATTCTAAGTCCAGATACCAGAAGAAACATCAAAGACAAACTAAATAAACTAAACGAAAAAATCAAAAGCAAGAATAGTAAAAAACTCAAAGAAGAGAATTAACCAATTTCAAATATTCGGGGCTTTCATTTGAAAACTGCATTTGTAAATCAAGAGATTTTTTTTCAGAATCTTTGTAATTTATGAGTTGGTCTGCATAAAGCGAATTTGCAAAATAGTCCACAGCAAGCTTAGCGGGGTCAATAAATTTATATTTAGGGTCAGAGCCTTCTAATAAAAAACTATAATGAGTACAGCCAACAATCACATATTGAACCTGTGCATCAAGTTGATTTAAATATTTTTGCCATTCAAGTTTAGCCTCATCAAGCTTACCAGCTTCAACCAACGGCACAAGAGAAGGGCAAGCTATAGCATGTATATTTAAGCCCCAATTTTCATATGCTTTTGAATTAACCGAGGATTGCGTCGCTAAAAAGCCAACAGGCACCTGCATATCCGCCAAAACAGAAGCTTCAAGATTGTTTTTAAAATAATCTTGTAAAACATCGACTAAAGAAATTACATGAAAAAAATAATTATCCAAATCCATATTTTTTAACAATGCAGAACTTGTGTTGCAAGCAGAAATAACCAAATCAACTTCATTAGCATGCATTTCATCAAAAATCTTTTGCACACAAGCAATAATTTGCTCTGGATTTTTATCACCATAAGGAGCATTCGCATTATCAGCGAAATAAAAATAACGATAAGAAGCTTTAAAAGTTTTTAAAAAGGAATTTAAAACTGATAAACCACCTATACCTGAATCGTAAAAACCTAGTTTCATTAATATTTTTCCAAGTACTCTATAATACCTTCAGCAATTGCTTTTGCCAATTTATTTTGATAACTATCGCTTGTTAATTTACGCAGTTCATCTTTATTGGTCATAAAACCCATCTCAATTAATATTGATGGCGCACGTGTGTTTTTACAAACAAAAAAGTTCGACTTTCTTACATGACCATCTTCCATTTTCACTTCTTTTAAAAGTTGTTTGTGTATAACACTCGCTAATTTATAACCAGTACTTGAATAATAATAAGTCTGCAAGCCAGACATTTTAGTGTTAGAGGTAATGGCGTTAGAGTGTACTGAAACAAAAATCTTTGGAGCAACTGTATTAGAGATATCAACTCTTTCAGCGAGTGAAATAAAGCGATCTTCTGTACGAGTCATATAGCTATCTACACCAGCTTGTGCCAAATAACTATTGACCTTGTTGGCAACATCAAGGTTAATATCTTTTTCGTTATAGCCCTCATAAATCGCTCCATAATCATAACCACCATGACCAGCATCAATAACAACAATTGCTTTTTTACTTGGGTTAATAGCTTTAATATCAAGATCTTGCTCTTGGTCTTCTTCTTCATCTGAAGCTTCGCCCTTTAACCTAATGTAAAGAGCAGTACCATCAGAATTTTCTTTAAATTCTTCTTCGATTTTACTACCACGCAAATCAAAAACCACTCTTGTTACTGGTCTACCAACTGTAGCTTTACCAAAACGTATATCAGAAACCATACTTGTTTCAGCTAAAGGCTCAGCTCCAAAAGAATCGTTCATTTCATGATCTATAAAATCAACCACTAATCTTTCTGGGTTATGTAATTTTAAAAATTTATAGTGTAATTTTTTTTCACCCGAGATTTGGTAAGTAACAGATTTAGCATCTTCATTGAGAATTGCTAATTTAGTGAGTTCATCAGTGAAACCCTCTCGAGCTCTTGATTTACCTTCTTTACCAATTACTATGATTTGTTTTTCATTATCAGAAATTCTAACTTCTCTATCGTGTGTTTTTTTACCAGTGAAAACAACTCGTACAATAGATGTTTCAAACTGAGAAATACGAATAGATTCATCAACACCGTTATCAATTTTTTGTTCTTGTGAGACTGATTTTAATTCTGCACCAATTAGATCAAGCACTAATCTTTCAGGATCATCTAACAAAATTGTTCGCGGTACCATAGGACCATCAGCGACAATTCTCAAATCACCATCTTGAAAACTAATATCTTGCAAAATTACATTACGCACTCTAAATTTAAAATAAAGTGTCTGTCCAATATTTTCTATTTTTATTTTTTCAAGCGCGATAGTATTTTTGGCTTCACAAACAATACGCACGGTATTTGCTTCAAACTGAGCAACTCTAACAGAACTAATATCACCAGTGATATTTTCTTCACGAAAAGTCAAAGGAGAATCTAGCTTGGCATCATAAATATCAAAAACCAATCGAGCTGGATCATTATATATACGTTTTTTAAACTTGATATCTGAAAAAGAGTCATGCTTCAGACTCAAAACATGATTACGATATAAAACCTCAGTTATATTAAGATCTTTTGCGTATACCTGTGCAGTAAAGCATAAATTTACAAGCAAAAACAATAGCAAAAAACTCTGAATTGTCTTTAAAAAGCTATTTTTTTTCATATATTTAGCGATCATATTTCTTATCAATACTAAATCATACAGTAATAATCATAGATATAAGTTAAACTTTTTATTTATGCAAGAAAAAATCAAAATTGCAATTATTGGCGCCTCTGGCTACACTGGGCATGAGCTTATTCGGCTCTTGTCTAGACACAATAATGTAATTATTGAAAAAATTAGTAGTGAATCACATATTGGCAAAAATATTTCAGATTTGTACGATGATTTAGAATTTGATCAAGAGCTAGTAAGCCTTGAAGATATCAAAAAAACAAAATTAGATTTAGTGTTTTTTACAACACCAAACAATATTGCAAATCAACATGCAAAAGATTTTTTAGAAAAAAACATTTCAGTTATTGATTTCAGTGCAGACTTTAGATTAAAAAATAATTCTGATTACCAAAAATATTATGGTTTTACACATAAAGATGAAAAGCTTCTAGAATCTGCCTTGTATGGATTAGTCGAAATCAAAAAAAACATAATTAGCAAACTAAAAAAACCTTTTTTAATTGCGAATCCTGGATGCTATACAACTGCCGCAAATTTAGCACTTGCACCGATTGTCAGCACAAATTTTTTTGATAAACAATCAATAATCATCAATGCGGCATCTGGTACAAGCGGAGCTGGTAGAAAATTTAACGAGGAAAATACTTTTGTAGAAAATTTTAAAGCTTATAACATTGCCGGCAAACACAGACACACACCTGAAATCAATATGTTTTTGTCTGAGCTAGCTAAAGAAACTATCAAGGTGAGTTTCACACCACATTTATTACCAATGTTTAGAGGTTTACAAGCAACTATTCATATTAATTGCAAAGCAAATTTTAATTATGATGAGTTTTATAACTATTACCAAGAGTTTTACAAAGCAACAAATTTTGTCAAAGTTTTAGACAAAGGTCATTTACCAGAGACACAAAATTGTTACCAAAATAATTTAACCTATATCGGTTTAGACTTCGACCCTGATACCAATAGATTAATTATTTGTTCTTGCATTGATAATTTAGTAAAAGGTGCAGCCGGTCAAGCTGTGCAAAACATGAATTTAGCTTTTCAGTTTTCAGAGACTGAGGCTTTGCTATAATTTACAGGCAATGGCAAAGATACTCAAAAAATTACCAGTTGGCAAAAAAGTTGCAATAGCTTTTTCTGGAGGCTTAGATACTTCTGCGGCAATCGCTTGGATAAAAGAAAAAGGTGCTATACCTTATGCTTACACAGCAAACCTCGCACAACCGGACGAAAAAGACTATAGTACGATCCCACAAAAAGCTCTTGACTATGG
>Ga0181568_10002149_pt1 | contig 17951 bp, 24 predicted proteins | sample 101ome_20_FD_133758 | JGI IMG/M metagenome (GOLD analysis project Ga0181568, IMG submission 133758) | Coastal salt marsh microbial communities from the Groves Creek Marsh, Skidaway Island, Georgia - 101404AT metaG (megahit assembly) | ecosystem: Environmental > Aquatic > Marine > Intertidal... | reverse complement strand
GGGTCGAAGCAATATGCCAAGACGATTATGGAAAATCCTGATAAATACTTCACTAAGGATATTCTCGATCAGATTGACGAGGCATGTCAGAAGGAATTTCTTTATGGTTCAGCAATGAAGGAGGTTGAAGATGTGGGAGACAAATAAAACTATTAAAGATTACTATAGATTAATTTATAATCCAAAAGATGGTTCGGAAGGTGCTGTTGAAATTATAGATGGTCCTTTTTCTGGTTTAAAATATAAGTATGGAGATTTTAGATTTTCAAAGCCTGAAACTGATGAAGACACACCAAAAGCTGAATATGAATTTGAAGTTCTTCACATACCAGAAGAAATTCGTGATGTAGATTATCCGTCAGAAATGAAAGAGAGTTTTGACCAACTTCTTTTGGGTATATTAATAGATTTGGTTCAAGAGGAAGCGTCAAAAAATATGAGGGTTGAGCATGACAACACGGACGGAGACAGTGATATTGGCGAGTCTTTTGAAAGACGAGTCGTTTATAAAAACAGCGGTTCCCTTTCTTCGCAGTGAGTATTTTCACGATCAGGTCGATCGTATTGTATTCGATACGATCATAGATTACATAAACAAATACAATACAAATCCAACAAAAGATTCTTTGCTTATCGAGGTTGATGAGAAAAAGAACCTCGGCAACTCTTATGAATCGGTTGTTGATAAAATCGTTGAGATAGATAAGACTGATACCAACAATGACGAGAAGTGGCTAAACGATACGACCGAAAAGTTTTGTCAAGACAAAGCCATCTATAACTCGATCATGGAATCTATTCAGATTCTCAATGGAGACACAAAGAAAGATAAGGGTGCCATTCCTGCTCTGTTGACAGAAGCACTTTCTGTATCTTTCGATTCTCATATTGGTCACGATTATATTGAGGACTCCGAAGATCGGTTTGCTTATTACAATCGAAAAGAGGAACACATTCCTTTTGATATTACATTGTTGAATGAGATTACAGAAGGCGGATTGATAACCAAAACCTTGAATGTTCTTATGGCATCTCCGGGTGCTGGTAAAACATTGGCAATGTGTCACATGGCAGCAAGCGCAATGACAGATGGTCACAATGTTTTATACATTACACTTGAGATGGCAGAGGAGAAGATTTCTGAGAGAATAGATGCGAACCTGATGAATGTTTCTATGGCTGATCTGAAGAATCTTCCGAAACAGCTTTACGATAAGAAGATTGAGTCTTTACGAAAAAAGACGATTGGTAAACTTATCGTAAAGGAGTATCCTACCGTTCAAGCTGGAGCAGGACACTTTCGACACTTGGTCAAAGAACTTTCGATGAAGAAGAAGTTTGTTCCTGATTTGATTTTCATCGACTATATCAACTTGTGTCAATCTATGGTTTATCGAGGTGCCAATGTAAATAGCTATGAAAAGATCAAAAGCATCGCAGAAGAACTTCGTGGGTTGGCAGTAGAACTTGTTGTTCCGATCGTTACTGCGACACAGATCAACCGTTCTGGGTCTGCCAGTAGTGATGTTTCGATGGAAGATGTGGCAGAAAGTTTTGGTCTTCCTGCTACAGCAGATTTGTTCCTTGCCTTGATTCGTACAGATGAACTGGACGAGATGAATCAGATCATGGTGAAGCAGCTCAAGAATCGTTATTCAGATATGACTGCCAAGCGTAGATTTGTGATTGGAGTTGATCGAAAGAAGATGCGCCTCTTTGATTGTGAGGAGGATGCACAAGATGGTTTGATGAAGGATAGTGATATTTCTTCATCTACCAAAAATCGGAATGCGTTTTCCGATTTTATTGTTGACTAAATAAAAGGACAGATTTTTGTCAATCAAAGGAGAATTATTATGTCTGTTGAACTATTAAAGAGTGTTTTCGATATTATCGTTCACGTTGTTGGAGTTGCAGCTATCGTAGCTACGCTTACTCCTAACGAGAGTGACAATAAGATCGTCAAGTTTATTCTCGACACCGTGAATGTTCTTGGCGCAAACTTTGGCAAGGCGTCGAACGACACCAATGCGTAGGTTTGACCAATAACCCAGAGTTTGGGTCACACAACCTAGACTCTGGGTTATTGCTTTTTTATTATGGAAAACGCGAAAGTATTAGAGATACTTGCTGACATTGCTCGTGACCTTGATCGAGACATGAATCGCACTGGTGCGAGACATGCTGCGGCAATCGTATATAAAAATCAAATCATATCCTACGGGGTAAATCAGAAGAAGTCACACCCATTTCATTCTCGTTTTTCGGAGCATGATGATGCCATCTTTCTACACGCAGAGACGGATGCCATCAAGAATGCTTTGAGACAGATTTCCGAGGATGAAATGGAAAAGGCAACTCTGTATGTTTGCCGCGTGAAGTATGATTCTAATGGACCGGGAAAGAAACTGACATGGGGCAACTCGAAACCTTGTATCGGCTGCCAGCGTGCCATTGCTAACTTTGGTATAAAGGACGTTATTTATTCAAATGATGGTGACGGAAACCACTCCCTATTATAAATAATATTGTATTGTTTTAAGGGGAGACGGGTAATGGCAGTTGCTAGAATAATGAGTCTAACAAACAAAATGAATCCCACTACGGGAGATATTCCATTATTAAAAAAACCATATAAAGATAATAACAAAAAAGCATCTGCAACTACATTGGCGTCTGTTAATGAAATTTTATGTGGGTGGTTTCTGAAGCCCGGAAGCAAAAGCAATCCATTTCAGCATTTTGCATTATCTGGAGTGGTTAAAAGAAATTTTGAAACCTATGCGAAAGAGATGACAGTTGAAGAATATCGTAACGAATTGGGACGCGCTCAAATTATGGCTAGTGCGTTCCTTGATTGGGCAGTAAAAAATGGATATGCACATGGGACTGGTGTTAATAATATAAAAACGATATATTGGACTGCTCAAGGAGCAAGTAATTTGACTGAAGTGTGGGGTTCTCATGTTCCAACTGGAGGTTCTGGCGCAAATCCTACTGATACACTGGTAGAGTTTTTGTGTGGGAGAGATAATTGTATGCTTGGTTTATCTGCCAAGTCAACAAAAGGTTATGGTGAGATACCATTTACTAATCCGGGCTTAGGCACAATAAGTCAAGAGTTGTTTAATAGTGAAACATTCTTGGAAAGAACATATATTGGTAAACTAGAACAGGATATGATTAATGATAGAAATTTTGGTCCTAAATTAAATATGTTTTCACAAATGGTTTTTGGTAAGAATTGGATGGAATTGGGGAAGGGTCAAAAGAATAAGGTGTATAAGTTTATTGACAGAGATCCGAAACATGGCGATAAAGAGTTTTATCAAGCAATAAAGGATCAGTGGGGAAGTCCTGTTCTTGGTGCAATTAGAGATGCTATTCTAGACAAACTATTAAAAATGGAATGGGAAGAGTGGTCAAATTGGATGAACGAATTTGTTGGTTCTAAATTTAAAGGACCGTATTATATCAAGGTAACTGGTAGGGGAGATTATACAGATACTAGAAAGTTTAGAGGATTTCAAGCTGCCATAGAACTACCCGACCTCAATAAAAAGGTTGAGGGTATTAAAAGAAGTCATGTTTATTTGGAACCAAATGACGGTTTTACTTCAATACTTGTTTCTAATACTGATGGTGTTAATTTATTTAGCATACGGTGTAAATGGGCAGAACGTCCATTTACGTCCGCGATAAAATTTTCAGGTGATCCTAAATATGATAATCCTCACTATTATGATGAAGAAATATCTGAAAGTGGAGAAAAAACTAGCCGGTCAGCATCAAAGCCTAGAACTTCTGGAAAGCGAAAAACATAATCATGCAAACATTCATACAATACTTGACAGAAGACGCGAATAAAAATCTACATCTTGAACATCTTGAAGACTTGATGTTTCTGTACGGTATTGATGGTATGCGTTCTGGTATCAACTTCGTTCGTTCTATTCGAGACATGCTTGTTGGAAAAGCCAAGAAGAAAGTTGATCTACATGTAAAATGGGATGGTGCCCCTGCCATTTTTGCCGGAACCGATCCTGAAGATGGAAAGTTTTTTGTAGGCACCAAGGGTGTGTTTGCCAAGAATGCCAAGCTCGTCAAATCAAATGCTGATCTGAAGAAGTATGGTTATTCTGGTGCGCTCGCCGATAAGCTAAAGATTGCTCTCAAGGAACTACCCAAGCTGGGTATCAATGGTGTCATTCAGGGTGACATGATGTTCACCAAATCTGATTTGAACTCTGAAACAATCGACGGAGTTGATTATCTTACGTTTCAACCCAACACAATTGTCTATGCCTTTCCTGCGAACTCTGATGTAGGTAGGAAAATCAAGGCAGCGAAGATTGGTATTGTATGGCATACAACCTATACAGGTGATACACTTCCCAATATGTCTGCGTCTATTGGCGTAAACATCTTTGGACTCAACAGACCCAAGACAGTTTGGTTCGACGACGCTTACTATCACGACTTGTCCGGTAGCGTGTTATTCACACCCAAGGAACTCAGAGAGCTTGACCGCCATTTGTCTAAGGCAGGTAAAGCCTTTCGTAAAGTGAACTCGCGAGACTTGAAAGCATTTATGGAGATGCAGAATAAGTTACCTTCTTCTGCCGCTGGATCGTCTTTCAAAACATATTCAAATTCAAAGGTTCGAGCTGGAGAAGCGATTACAAATCCGCGTTCACATGCGGTTGGTTACTATCCATACTTCACTCAATGGTGGGATACTCACATTGCCAGTATGAAAACAGAAAAAACCAAGGCATCCAAAGAGGCAATCAAAAAAGAACACCTCAAGGTATATCTAAGAACAAAGTCTACATTGATTGCGTTCGCAGAGTTTCAAACACACCTTGTCAATGCGAAGAATGTGATCGTTCGTAAGCTAGGAAGTGGAGCGAATCAATATAGAACATTCATCAAAACAAATACAGGTTACAAGGTAACAGGTGATGAAGGTTTTGTTGCCGTAGACACAGACGGTAAAACTGTCAAGCTCGTTGATCGTTTAGAGTTTTCTTATCAAAATTTCACTGCTATCAAAAACTGGTCTTCCTAAATATAATGTAACTTTGGAGTAACAATATGAACGAAGCATGGTCTTTACAACGTAGAAGAAAGCAAGGACTTCTAATGAAGCGCCGTGCGAAGATCATTGCTCGTGTAAGAAAACGAAAACTGTCTCGAATGGCAGACGCAAAGGCATTGAAGAGACGCGCTCAAAAAGCTGCTCGTGCCGTTTTGTTCAAGAGAATGGCTGCTGGTAAAACAAAAGGCGAAATCGCTTCCAAGCAAATGTTGATTGCGATTGCTGCCAAGTTAGATAAGAACCAAGCCAAGATAAACAAGCTGGCAGTAAAAATGCTGCCAAAGGTAAAAAAGAAGGAAATGGAGCGACTGACAAAGCTAAGACGAAATCAGTCAAACTAAAATCATCACAGCAGTTAGGCTAAGGGAAACCTGCTATGGCAAAAAAGATCGTTGTTGCGTGGGGTAGATTCAATCCTCCCACCATTGGACATAAAGTTGTAATGGATCGAGTTGCGAAAGAAGCAAAGGCACGAAAAGCCGAGTATGCTATCTTCGCATCCAAATCAGAAGATCCGAGAAAAAATCCTCTACCTTTCAGAGTAAAGGTGAAGTTTCTCAAGCAATCCTTTCCCAATCATTCAAAGAACATCAGTTCAAAAACAAACGTCAAGACTTTGATTGATGTAATGAAATCGCTTGATAAAAAGTATCAGGAGGTTTCTCTTGTTGTCGGTGCCGATCGAGCAGCAGAGTTTGAGAAGATCCTCAACCGATACAATGGAAGTGAATATAACTTCGACAACATCGAAATCATTACAGCAGGTGAACGAGATCCTGATGCCGAAGATGTGACTGGCATGTCCGCTTCCAAGATGAGAAAGTTTGCCTCGGATGGAAACTATAAAGAGTTCAAGAAGGGTTCTCCAATGAAAAACCCCAAACCTCTTTATGATGCCATTCGTCGTGGAATGAAAATCAATGAAGAGATTTGCCAATCCATCATGGAAGCCAATGTTGACGGCAAGACCAGCATAACAGGCAGAAGGTTCAATGCCATGCTTCGCTTTGGTTTGGTGGATATGAAAGACCTTCCGATTGCTAAAAGAACATTCAAAGACCTAGAAACGTCTGGTGCCAATCCATTGTTGAGACAGCAAATCATCAATGTTGTTGACAAAATATTGGAATACATTATAGACGATGATCTGCTCTATCGAAGAATGCTTCTTCTTTTACACGATGGTTCTATAATGAAAGAAGATCATTGTCATTCACTTGGTAAGAAATCTGATAAGAGTCACATACCTTATCCATATTTGTTGGAAGTATTTTTGCGTGGACTGGCATCGAGCCCGATCTATGGTGAAAAGACTGCTCATCAATATGCCTTTGAGCGAGTCAACTCATTTGTTTCTGGCGGAAGATCCAGATCAACCTTAGACGCTGATATTTGGGAAAGTATTCAGCAAGAGTCTGTTAGGAGAAGTAGCATGAAGAAGTTTAGAGACTTGGTACAGAAGAAAAAGCCCGGAGAGTGGGGAACAAAAGAACTGGCAGATCGTTATAGCAAAGAAGTTCCCGGTCAACCGGATAGAACAGAAGAGATTGAACCTCTTATTGACGTTACGGAAGTAGCGCCTCCCGGTGCTGGTGCCGAACGCTTTATCAAGGCAAACAAAAAGAAGTTCAAGAAACAGTATGGTGAGAATGGAGAGAAAATTCTTTACGCAACGGCATGGAAGCTGTATGGTAAGAAAGAGGGATATGACCTTTGGGAAGCGAAGATGGGTACGATTGCCAAGAATGTAAAGGCAGGTCAAAGCCCATACACGATTGTTGCTTTTGTGAACAACAAAGTTGTTGATGAAGATTATGCGAAGGTGGCAGAGCAAGTTCCTGCGATTGTTCGGTCGCTGAAAAAGGAATACCCTAAAGCAAAAATCGCAGTAGAGGATAGAGGCGGAAGAATCGTTCATTCCGAATCTTGAGACGTAGAAATGTCTGCGAGTTCCGCAGACAAGAAGAAAAGGGGTAAAAGTAAGCTGAAAAGATTTACAGATTACTAAATACTATTAGCACTTTTCATAAAGGAGTATTAAAATGTCCACTTGGAATAAAGATATATCACAAAGTCTTGCTGATGCGGTAACATCAGTTTTGACTGGTGCTATCAATGAAGATAGCAAAGCCAAACAAAATGCCATGATGAAGAAAGGCAAGGGTGAACCTGCCGATCAAACCAAAGGCAAGAATGAGCTTCCTGAAGAGAATGGAAAGAAAAAGTCACAGCTAGATCCCGTTGGAAAAGAAGATTCTGACGTTGACAACGATGGAGATAGCGATTCTTCTGACGAATATCTGATGAAGCGCCGAAAGGCAATCAGCAAGTCTATTCGTAACACCTCAAAGACCGGAAAGAAAGTTGCCTTGAATGGAAAGAAAGAAAAGGTAACAATCAATCCTGTGATGGGTGAAGAGTATGAGAATCTTGACGAACTAAAGACTTCCACAAAGATTCGAGCAGCAGCACAGCGTTCTGCTGATGCGGAAGGTGAACGATCGGACATCGAATGGGATGGGCGAGGTTCAGTGAAGAGAGCAGAGAAGCTCCAACGCTCGGCTGATAAAATGCGAAAGCAGATCGCAACTAAGCATGGCGAGCGAGCAGCCAAGGGTGTTGACAACCTCTCTAAGATCCGATCTGGTCTTAAGCGTTCACATTCGCGTGTAAGAAACTCGCAGAAGTCTGACCCGCTTGCAAATCGACCAAGCACAAGCATCGCCAAGAGTGGAGAGCGCAAGGGTAAGGTTACGCGAGCAAGCGCAGAACGGCTAAAGACTGCTATTCGCAATCGTCGAAAGCAGCGCAATGAAGAGTATGACTTTGAAGAAGAGCGTGCTGCGATTCGCGAGGCAATCGAGCATTCCTTTGATGCTGTTTTTCAGTATTCAAATGCGGAAGAAGAAGCATTTCGCAATGATTGGATGGAAGAGTTCGATTCAATTGTAAGTGGTACTGAACCGAGTGCGTACCTTGATCCACTACAGAGACGAGTTTATTACATCGAAGGACTTTCTCCTCAACAAGCTGCCGATCGCTACCTGACACACATTCGACCAAATCGTGCGTTTGCTGGTGGTGAATACAAGGCATCTTCACGAGGCGGTGACGTGTATGCGAGTTCTCAGCACCAAGGTCAAGGACCAAGCCGAGTTCATCATCCAACATTTAGAGGTAACTACAAGACGGAATACTAATGAAAATATATTATGATTGAGAGTTTGACCGAAAAGAACATAAACGCATACATGATTATGTCATATAACAATCCTCAATGTGCTGACTTGGAAGAGTTTCAAGAGGATGTGAAAATACCGAAATATATCAAGCGATTGATAAATCGGTATACTGCGTCGAATGAACTGAAAGAGCGGTTGATTCTAAATCATATTATTTTGTTTTACAATGTATTTGAGTTTGAGGCAGCGACAAGAATATTGTTCTTCAAAATGGAATCCGTGGACTATTCCGTTTTGAAGACATTTCTTACCTACCTCAACTGTATGCCTGATGTAGTGGAAAATATCAATGGAAAAAATATTGTCAATACTGATATTCCATTATGTAAAGATGTTGTAGATAGGTTACGGGAGTTGTAAAATGGCAAAGACATATGAAGAACTTTTAGAAACACTAAAGACTTTTGATGAATCAGAAGCTCCTGCCACAACTGTTGGTTCTGTTGGTGGTGGCATGGTTGGTGAACCTCCCGGTCCAAGAAAGAAAAAGAAGAAGCAGGAAATCTTTGCCGGAACGAATGTGTATGAAGTTTCTTCTGATGTTTTTGTGAAATGTAAAGGCGAAAAGTCTCGTTATGACCGTTATGTTAATCTTGTTGGTGATGATGATTGTGGAAAAGAAATTCGCGAATATGGGTTGAAAAATCCCAAGAAAGGGATTATAATCAAGGACTCGACATACGGAACGATGATGTATTTGCGAAGGGGTAAAAAATAATGGTAGGATTTCTTTGGAATGCGATCAAGGTAGCGGTGAATGCAATCGCAACCTTTTTTAGCGGAATCGTTGGCGAATGGATGAGAATACAAAATGCTCGATATAGAGGGAAGGTGGAAGCGAAAAATGAAGCACATGAAGAAAATGCGAAGCGAAGAAAGAAAGCCGACAAGGTTCTTCAACAGCCGGTCAAGAAAGGCGAGGAACTTATTGATGCTATTCGTGAGCGGAACAAGTCTGCTGGTAACTAGCTGTTGTGCGAAAAATGCTGCTGAACTAAAACCACCAGCATGTCCTTATTGGATGGAAGAAGCTGTATACGATTTAGAAACATTGCTCGAAATGCAAGAAGAGGGTATAATCAACATAGAAGCACTTGAAGATCAACTAGCTGAAAATCAGCGACACTGTGAGGCTCTTGATGCTTATCTAAGAAACTAGAGGATTGGTAGAATGGACGATATGTTTAAGCAGATTTCAGTTGGTGTCATCATTGCCGCAATAGGAGGTGTATGGGTGTTTGCTACAACCCGCGCTTCGACTGCCGATGTTGATGTTGTCAAACAGGACGTTCGCCAACTAGAAGATGCTTTGGAAAGTGACTTAGACGTTATGCGCGAAAACATAGAATCTATCAAAGACAATTTTCACGATGCTCGAATGGATCAAGAAGTTTTTCAAGCTCAAGTTCGCGAGAAGCTAGGAATCAAATAAACAAACTCTGGATATATTATGAATCATATTGACGTAAAATACGTTGGGATAATCTCATCCCAATTGGATCAGTTTACCAAGAAAACAAAAACGCTATATAACTTCAGGTGTCCCTTCTGCGGCGATTCTGAAAAGAATCGTTACAAGGCTCGTGGATACTTTTATCCAAGCAAAGATAGAGACAGTTTCATCTTCAAGTGTCACAACTGCGGGATTACTAAATCTTTCGCAAACTTTCTCAAAGAGATGGATCACATGTCTTATGGAAATTATTTGCTTGACAAGTTTGGAAGTAATAATGTAAAAACTGAACAGCAGGTTTATCAAAAACCTAAGAAGAGAAAAAATATTATGGACGTAACTTATCTTGAAAAGATCGGAGCGGAACGAATAGATCGCATTCCAAAAAATCATCTCGTGTATAATTTCATTCATCAACGACGCATTCCTCAGAGTTGTCTTGATCGTTTGTATTTTGTCCATGATGATAAAATACTGGAAAGACTCGATCCTATATACAAAGGTCGTATCGTTGGCAATCAAGCCAGAGTTCTTCTTCCATTCATCAATCGAGATGGAGAGCTTGTTGGTGTTGCCGCAAGAGCAATCAACTCGTCTGTGTCACTTCGATATTTGGCATTCAAGATTGACAAGAATGCTCCGATGATCTTTGGGCTCGATCAGATCAAACGAAACTCAAGAGAAAGTGTCTATGTTCTTGAGGGTCCAATCGACTCTCTGTTTCTGGAAAACTCTATCGCAGTTGGTGGAGCAGACTTCAAGAAACTGGAGACAGAGATCCGAAAAGAAAAGTGTATCGTTGTGTTTGACAATGAGCCAAGGAATAAAGAGATTGTGAAGAGGATGAAGGATATTATTGAACTCGGGTATAAGATTTGTATCTGGCCCGAAGGTTTGAAAGAAAAGGATATAAACGATATGGTGCTTGCCAATATTCCTGCGGGCGAAATACAGGATATAATAAATAAGAACACACATTCTGGACTGGCAGCGATGGCAACACTAAATTCTTGGAAGAGGGTTTCTCTATGATGAATGTTGATCTTGTAGATTTCATGGGAAGTGACTTGTCTGTAGTCAACGCTGCCAGAGTTAGTTTTGATAAGCATGTGAAAGAGTTTTCTCAGGGTGATGAGAGGCTTATCAAATATCTAGCAGAACACAATCACTGGACTCCGTTTGGTCATTGTTCACTTCAGTTTAGAATCAAGGCACCGATCTTTGTTGCTCGACAACTCGTCAAGCATCAGGTTGGTCTTGTCTGGAATGAAGTGTCACGACGTTATGTTCAAACGGAACCAGAGATTTTCCATCCTGATAGCTGGAGAGCAAATCCTGAAAATAAAAAGCAGGGATCTTCAGAGACAGATGAAGTAGAATGGTTGTTGGTAAATGAACTTTCAGTTGACGATGCCGTACAAAAACTAAGTCAAAAATCAGTAAGCCTATATAATCAACTGATCGACGCAGGAGTTTGTGCCGAGCAAGCCAGAATGCTACTTCCTCAAAGTCTTATGACTGAGTGGTATTGGACTGGTTCTTTGTATGCTTTTGCCAGAGTGTGTAATCTAAGATGTGCAAAAGATACTCAAAAAGAAACAAGGCAGATTGCTGACATGATGAGCGATCTGATACAAGATAAGTACCCGGTATCGTGGAAATATCTGGTAGGAGAAAAATAAAAATGGCAACACCCAAGATGACAGTTCTTCAGCAATACATTCACTCTTCCCGTTATGCTCGATGGGTTCCCGAAAAGGGAAGACGAGAAACATGGGATGAAACCGTAGACCGATATGTTGATTTCTTTGAGGGACATATCGAAGAAAATACAAAAGGTTCAATCAAGGACGTAAAGCAATCCATAAGAGATGCTATATTCAACATGGAGGTCATGCCTTCCATGCGCGCAATGATGACTGCTGGTCCAGCACTAGAAAGGGAAAACATTGCGGGTTATAATTGTTCGTTTGTTGCTGTCGATTCTCCTCGCGCTTTTGACGAAGCTCTATATATCCTTATGAATGGAACGGGTGTCGGCTTTTCTGTTGAAACACAACACATTGAAAAGCTGCCTTCTGTTTCAGAAGAGTTTCACAAAACGGATAGCACGATTGTTGTTGCCGATAGCAAACTAGGTTGGGCAAAGGCTCTCAAAGAGTTGGTTGCCATGCTTTATGCTGGTCAGGTTCCGAACATTGATACATCCAATGTTCGACCGGCTGGTTCACCTTTGAAGGTGTTTGGTGGTCGTGCCTCTGGTCCTGAACCTTTGGTCGAAACACTCAATGCCTTCATCAACACATTTTCACAGGCAGCAGGAAGAAAGCTGACTTCACTTGAATGCCATGATTTGATGTGTCATGTTGCGTCTTGTGTTGTTGTTGGTGGAGTTCGACGTGCTGCGTTGATTTCACTTTCCGATCTGACTGACGAAAGAATGCGTCATGCCAAGACTGGGCAGTGGTACACAACGGAGACTCATCGTGCGTTCTCAAACAACTCAGCCGTCTATAAGGAAAAGCCTGACATTGGTATCTTCATGGCAGAGTGGCTTTCTCTTTATAACTCAAAGAGTGGAGAGCGTGGTATTGTAAATCGAGCAGCACTCAAAGAGAAGGCAGCAGAAAACGGAAGGCGAGATCCTGAACATGAGTTTGGTGTCAATCCTTGTTCGGAGATTATTCTTCGACCAAACGGTTTCTGTAATCTTTCTGAGGTTGTCATTCGTGAAAGTGATACACTTGCTGATCTTGAGCGAAAGGTTGAGGTTGCTACGATTCTTGGAACGATGCAGGCAACGCTTACGAAGTTCAAGTATCTTCGCGCTGACTGGAGACACAATGCCGAAGAGGAGCGATTGCTTGGTGTGAGTTTGACTGGCATCATGGACAACAAGCTCACCAATGGCAAGTCTGGAAATCTTGAAGATACGCTGAAGATTTTGATGGAGATTGCGATCGAGACAAACAAGACATGGGCAAGCCTTTTTGGTATTCCACAGTCTGCTGCCATTACAACAGTCAAGCCTTCTGGAACTGTTTCTGTTCTAGTTGACTCGGCAAGTGGTATTCACTCAAGGTTCTCTCCATATTATGTTCGTACTGTACGAGCAGACAAGAAAGATCCTGCGAGTCAGTTTATGATTGATCGTGGTGTTCCGGTCGAGGATGACATTATTGCTCCCGACCATAATCACGTTTTCTCATTTCCTGTCGCGGCACCAAAGAACTCTGTTGTCACAACAGACCTGACTGCCGTTGAGCAGTTGGAACGATGGTTGGCATACAAGAAGTATTGGTGTGAGCATAATCCTTCTTGTACCGTTACCGTCAAGGAACATGAGTGGATGGATGTTGGAGCATGGGTATATGAAAACTTCAATGATCTAACTGGAGTTTCATTCCTGCCTCACACGGACCATATATATAAGCAAGCTCCATTTACGGAGATAGATAAGGATAAGTATGTTGAACTAAACAAAGATATGCCACAAAGTCTGGATTGGACTGAACTCGGAAATTATGAGAATACCGATCAAACAGTTGGATCACAAACGATGGCATGTACCAGCGGAAGTTGTGAGGTCATCTAATGCCAATGCCAGCCGACGAGGAATTTGACGACGAAATTATTGAACTTGGTTTAGAGTGTGTAGAGTGCGATACGGAATATAGTGTTTTTACAAATACTCATGGTTTTTTGGAACAAGCGCGACATTGCCCGTTTTGCGGCACCTACAACGTCGATTACGATAGGGTAGAGGAAGAGTTAGAATAATGCCGGTTATTGCTGGTATTGACTATTCTCTTACCTCACCTGCCATTTGTGTCTTTGACACAGAAAAAGGTGGTTTTTCCTATAATAATACGACAATGTATTTTCGATCAAATTTGAGTCGATTTGAGATGTTTCGCGAAGGAAATCTTCACGGTTCAAATCACAGCGACTTCAAGTCGGACATGGATAGGTATGATGGAATATCTGATTGGGCAGTAAAAATTCTGAATGAGCATCGTGTTGTTCAGGTTTATCTGGAGGGTTACTCATTTTCATCCACAGGAAGAGTTTTTAATATAGCAGAGAATACAGGTATATTGAAATACAATATGTGGGATGCGCTAATCAACTTTGATGTGATCGCACCAACGACAGTCAAAAAATTTGCGACGGGTTCTGGTCGAGCAACAAAGGAAGATATGTATAATCAATTTTGTATTGATAATGAAAATGTAAATTTGAAAGAGATGCTTACTCCGAGGTCAGATAAAATAATAAGTCCACTAAATGATATTGTAGATGCTTATTATATTCTAAAGTGTGGTTTATTCAACTAATGAAAAAAAGTTTCAAAAAAATGCTCTTTAGGGGTTGACAAATACTTCTGGGGGGTTATAATATGGGTCCAGTTGGAGGAGACTATATATGGGTGGAGTAAAGACGAGACGGCGCGGTGAACATGCTCATCGGTTCTGGTACAAGCGAGGAACTGACACGAAGTTGACCCATGTGCTTCGCGTTGAGAACGGAAAGCGATCTTGGTATTGGGCAATCCGTAATGGTGAGAAATACATCGAGATTCCGCAGAAGGATTGTGAACTTCGGTAAGGTTTAACTTGTTTCGTAGATGAGTCGGCGCGTTTACGAAATTTATTGAATAGCCGACATTGTGAGGAAAAAAACTATGGCTTTTACTGCTAACTCTAAGACTCGTAAGGTTGTTGATTATCTGTCGGAGGGTCGAACTCTTACTGCCGCACAGGCTCGTGCGCGGTTTGGTGTTCAGAACTTCACGGCGATGATTAGTCGCATCCGTCAGACGGTTCAGGCTTATGGTAACTGGGTTGTTACCGCTGAGACTGCCAAGAACGGTGCGACGAAGTACGGTATTGTCCGCACGCCTCGCGCTTAGAGTTTCAACATAGTTTGGGTCGGCACGTTCGTCCGATCTGAACGATAAGGGGGGAGAAGGTGATTAAGTAATCCCAGTGAGGATCATCACCTTCTCCCCCTTTTTTTTATTTTTCGCCCAAAATTTTTGCCTATATACTTCCATACATGATGAATTGATGAGGAGGAATATCATGTCAGATAGTTTTGAATTTCGTATCAACCAACAGAATTCCAAGCCGATGGGTGGAACAGAGTTGATTTATAATCGTGTAATGGATTCGCTTGATGATAAGTTGAAGGAGGAATTTATCATTATTCCTCAACGTGTTCGCGAAGAACATTTGCGTGATCCAAGAAAAAAGATTCTTTGGCTTCACGACCTTCCCGAAGATCCTGAATCTGAACATCTCAAGCAACAAGAGAATCGCGATTTATTTGAGCGATTCGTATTTCCAAGTAATTGGGCATTGTGGGATTTTCATCAGAAACTTGGTGTACCCTATGAGAAGTCTGTTGTCATTCCAAACTGTATCGAACGGTTTCCGCAGCACGAAAAGCCCAAGGACGGAAAGACTCGAATCATTTATTTCTCGACTCCTCATCGTGGTCTGAATCTTCTTGAGTCTGTTGCTCGCGTCATGCAAGATGCGCGAAATGATTTTGAAATCGACATATACTCCAGCTTCAAGCTATACGGTCGAGATGAGCAGGATCAGCATCCCGAATTTCAGGATCTTTATAATCGCCTAAATGAGTTGCGATGCGTCAATTATCACGGAACCGTTTCTAATGACGAGATTCGTGCTGCTCTTCTCAAAACTCATATTTTGGCATATCCTTCCACATATCTTGAGACGGCTTGTCTTGTTGCGATTGAGGCAATGGCAGCAGGTTGTATGGCAGTTGTTCCCAACTATGGTGCGCTTCCAGAAACGTGTAAGGATTTTGCTCACATGTATCCTTGGAGTCCTGATATTCAGCAACATGCTGCGACTCACTATCACTACTTGACCAACGCGCTCAATACGTTCTGGACCGATTACATTCAGGCAACGCTTGAGCTGCAGGCTACATATTACAATCACTTTTACAGTATGCAAAGGTGTGCTGCGAAGTGGGATAGTCTTTTGAGAGGATTACTGTAATGAAAGCATTGGTTACTGGTGGTGCCGGATTTATCGGTAGCACACTTGTAGATCAACTGATTGATGATGGTAATGAAGTTTATGTCATCGACAATCTATCTACAGGAAAGTATGAAAATATAAATGATAAAGCGTGGTTTGATTATGAGACTGACATTGTTCACCATGATCTAACTGGATTTATTGAAGACAAATCTATTGACACAATTTTTCATCTCGCAGCAACCGCAAGAGTTCAGCCTTCAATCGAAGATCCTATTACTTACAATCAAACAAATGTAACAGGAACTTTGAATCTTCTAAAAGCTGCTGTTGATGGGAACGTCAATCGTTTTATTTTCAGCTCTTCATCTTCTGTGTATGGCGATGTTTCCATTATTCCTACTGATGAATATCACAATACCGATCCTCTGAGTCCTTATGGCGCGCAGAAACTTATTGGTGAGATTTACTGTAGACAGTTTTGTAAGACATATGGATTGAAGACGACGAGTCTTCGATATTTCAATGTCTACGGAGAACGGCAAAATCTTGAAGGCGCATATGCTTTGGTTATAGGTAAGTTTATTCAACAGAGATTGAATGGTGAACCTATGACTATTCGCGGAGATGGTGAACAGCGTCGAGATTTTACTTATGTTGGTGATGTGGTCAAGGCAAATATTTTAGCTGCTTTGACCGAAAAACAATCCGCATGGGAAGGAACTACGATCAACATCGGTAACGGGGACAATCGTTCAGTAAATCAAATTGCTGACATGATTGGCGGTGATCGTGTTTATGTTGATGCTGTATTGGAACCAAAAGAAACGCTGGCTGATAATCAAAGAGCTTTGCGTTATCTTGATTGGGTTCCTCGTGGCAATATTGAAACTTGGATCGAAAAATATAAAAAGGATGTTGGACTATGATTGAAAAATTAGCCGTTTATGTTCTGACGTATCACAAGCACAGCAAGTCACACTTGGAAAGATGCTTTTGGTCGATTGAAAATCAACCAACTGAAGTAAAGTATGATGTAGTCGTCAACTACAATTCGACTGAGCCAGATTATTTTGATGAACTAAAAGAAATTATTCCAGAAGATTATACACTCATCAAAACAGAAAGTGATGGTTATACAGGGAAGGGTACAAACTCTTGCCTCGAACACTATCGAAAAAATTACAAGAAGAATGGTTGGACTCATATGTGTGTCATTGATGGTGATGATTATTATTACCCAATGGCATTTGATCTCATCAATGAGATTCACGAAAAGTCAAACTTCGATTACTTGAGTGGAATGGCACATCATGTAGATTCGCTTCGACCGATGCCGCCGTTCAGAGATGATCCGCGAAAGGTATATCCGTATCAACCAAAGCGATGGCTCTGGTCTTTTGTGGATAATCGTCTTCCAGTATACCCATATCTCTTCTGGAGTGGCGAACAAATTCCGGGTGGAGAAGTAACACTCTGTATGTCCACCAAGGCAGTCAAAGCAGATATTCGTTCTCTCGAAGGACCGAATCGGTGTGATGATTATTTCTTCATGCTGGATGCCATTGTTGCTCATTTGAACAAAGAAATCAACTTCGTCAGCACGGATTGTAATGACATCTACATTTACGATTGTACGCAAGAGAGTATCACTAGAGGAACCGATGATTTCGACGAAGAAAAGGGGTGGCCCTTTGATAAAGACGGGTTGGTTTATTCTGCGGTCAACAATGAGAAATACAAAGTTCTTGAAGGAATTACAAGACAGCATCTTCCTTATGTTACCATGCCGCAAGTATGGACACATCGGGAAAAGTGTGAATATGCTTCAGGATGCGAGATTCGATAATGACACATTTCAAAATTTTGATAACGGTATATAACGCGGAAAACTATATCAAAAATGCTTTGATTAGTGTTCTGAATCAAGATTATGATAATTATGAAGTTATGATTGTAGATGACTGTTCTACCGATTCTACTCCAGACATTATCCATGACTTTATTTACGAATATTCTTTGGACGATGTATTCTCTCTTAGAATCAATGAGAATAGACAGTACGCTCTTCAGAACTTGTATGAAATGATTCAGACTTCTGAGTGGGTTGATGATCTTTCTGACGAAGATGTGTT
>Ga0181568_10002146_pt1 | contig 17957 bp, 13 predicted proteins | sample 101ome_20_FD_133758 | JGI IMG/M metagenome (GOLD analysis project Ga0181568, IMG submission 133758) | Coastal salt marsh microbial communities from the Groves Creek Marsh, Skidaway Island, Georgia - 101404AT metaG (megahit assembly) | ecosystem: Environmental > Aquatic > Marine > Intertidal... | reverse complement strand
TGAGGCGGAACGGTTGCATCGAGAGAGTCTGGCCATCAAGAGAGAGATTGGCGACCGACAAGGCGAGGCGGATTCACTGAACAACCTCGGACTCATCGCAGAAACACGAGGCGACCTGGATGAGGCGGAACGGTTGCAGCGAGAGAGTCTGGCTATCCAGAGAGAGATTGGCAACCGACAAGGCGAGGCGGCTTCACTGGGCAACCTCGGAATCATCGCAGATAAACGAGGCGACCTTGCTGAGGCGGAACGGTTGTATCGAGAGAGTCTGGCCATCAAGAGAGAGATTGGCGACCGAAAAGGCGAGGCGAATTCACTGAACAACCTCGGACTCATCGCAGAAGCACGAGGTGACGAAGATGCTGCAAACCTCCTCGTTGAAGAGGCGAATGAAATTCGACGTGAAATGGGGCTGGCTGTTGAGGAAGAGGAATAAGGATAATCTTTGAACTCGTTCAATCCTTTACAATCTCATTCATGAAGTGTAAATGAATGGACCCTTCCAACACCCATACATGAGAAATGGTGGGTAGGGTACCCTTGCCTTCAATCAGTTTGAAAAGTGCTGTATCGCTTTGCGAGTAATGTCGATAACAAGATCGATTTCCTTGCTGGTGATATTGAAGTGAGGAGTATAACGTAGAGCATTTATTCCTCCGTGAATGACTCCAAGGCCGTTCTTTCTGCACCAAACCTCAACATCATCAAATCCGATTACCTTCATCTTTTCTGGGTCCAATTCAGCGGAAATCAAGAGGCCAGTCCCCTGAACCTTAGTGATAGTGCCTGGTAATTCTTCAGCGAGTTGATTCAATTTGTCAACAAATTCAACGCCTCTTTCTCTGATGTTAGTTCTCAATTCTGGAGTAATTCTCTCCAGTACCGCAACTGCAGTTTCGAGAGCTCGTGGGTTTGTAGTCATGGTATTTCCATAGATTCCCGTGACATAGAGATTAGCGGCTCTTTCGTTCATCCCTAGAACAGAAAGCGGATATTGACCTGCATTGAGTGCCTTTGACCATGTCTCTAAATCCGGTGCTTCTGCATCTTGGAAGCCGGCATAATCAATCACAGAAAGTGTGCCTTGGCCACGGATTCCCGCTTGGATTGAATCGATGATTAACATTGAACCATGGTCATTTGTGAGTTGTCTTGCAACATCATAGAAATCTCGGTCAACACATTGGCCTGGGTTTCCTTCACCCTGAACCGGCTCTATTGCGAAGGATTCGATGAAGAAACCTTCAGCGTCTGCTCTTGCGAACATTGCTTTCAGTGCATCGATATCGTTTGTTGGAACTAGTAGCAAATTGTCTCTTTCTGAGAAAGTTTTCAGATTCTTATCGTATGAATCCTTACAGGAATGAGAAATCTGTGCTGGCCTATCGGTTCTACCGTGAAATGCCCTTTCGATAGCTAACAATTTTACCGGCTTTCCTTCGTGCTTCCCGCCAGGTCCTGTCATCATTTTTGAGTTAACATCTGAAATCCTCATGGCTACAGTCATTGATTCAGAACCAGAATTCATGCAGATGAATTTGGTAAAAGGGCAACTCCCCCTAGAGTGTCCTAATTCTTTCTTCAAGGCTGCGGCGAGCCTAGACTGACTGAAAGAGGGCGTCATTACGTTAGCCATCACGTGATTTTTGGACATTGCATCGATTACGACATCAGGACCGTGGCCTGCTCCAAGCATTCCGTATCCTCCATTGTCGTGAAGTACGGCCCCATGTGAAGTGACAATCCATGGGCCTTTAGCTGCGATTGCAACATATGGGTTGATTGTTGCAGCGGAGTAAAAATTGACATAACTGTCTTGAAGATGGAGAATCAGATCTTTTTCAGCCATTGAAATTTCAGATTGGTCAAGTTCTGCCTGCATAGCATGTGCATCGGTAATCGCCTGAATGATATCGGCATCGTGACTAGCGAAATCAGCAATAATTTCATCGCTCAATCCAACGGTTTGAGCATCACCAGACTTAGCCCTCATTTCAGTAAGCAAATCCAATATTGCTGACATGATATCCCCTCAACTTAAGCGAAATCAATGGTGTCTAAAATGGTTTGTTGATTATCCTTAACCCTAAAATTGACCAAGATATTTTGAAAATAGGCGATTAGGTAATATTACAAAATAATCAGCCACCTTCGTGGCTACCTCAAGTAGGGTTGATGTTAAATCAATCAATCACGGTTTTTTCCAATTCACCTTTCCTAAAGGCTGGAAGAAGATCACAACATGGGCGGTAGCATGTGTAATCTACCTTGCTGCCGCTGTTTTCTTCATAGTAAGCCTAGGAATACCAGACGTCCCGCCTCTCGCTGAAATCTCTGAAATATCAACGATGGATGAATTAGAAGATGTTGAAGAAGTCAATTTAGGAAATGGATGGGGGGATTACACAGAAGGAAAATTCTTCATTATCGAAGCAACTATTGTTGAAGGTGAACTAATACACGGATATTGGGAATACGATTCTGATGGGGAAAATTGTTCAAATTATGTGGATTTTACTGATTGGACACTGGTCATTAGTCCTAAGGCATCGAACGAAGAATTCAACATATCATGGTTCGAGCCTCTAACTGAAGAGGCAAGTCACAAAAATAGATATTGTGACTCTGATTACTATGATGATTGGTATGTTGAAGAAAATGATTCAATAATTTTGTTTGGCCTTTCTGTAGAAGACGGCCTATACTTCATGTCGGTAGGTACTGAGGGCCTTCCTCCTCCAGAGAGAACTGATAGAGAAGACGCGCAGCGAATCGCTTTACTACTTTGTACAATTTCCTCTATTATGATGATGGTGACAACTCCAACCTCCTTGAGTTATGACATAGAGAGACTGCGAAAAAGATGGGGGAACCTTCCATTCGCTCACGGCAAGCCTGGTGAATTGGTTGAAGCAGAAGGGCCAACGAGGAGGGTCGACTTTAATGACTGGATTTTACCTCCTAAGCCGTTTGAAGAATGGTCTGAGAACGGCTATGGTGAAGATGAGGGAGGCAAATTAATCGAAGAGCATCCAAATAATATTGGAACTCCAATGCCAGCAACATTCACCCTTTATTCGATAAATGGAATAATGTTTGTGACATTTGCTGTATGGCTTTCTAGCGACCTGCTTGCTAGACACAATGAATTCTTCACATGGATTGCAGGCCAAATACTCAGAATTGCTGTTATAATTTTCACACTTGTGTGGTTATTTTTTGCATTCAAGAAGTGGAAACTAAACCACGGTATTATTGATACGCCAACCAGCAATGTACGAAGTGTCGCAGTAGGCCCTGCTGAATTAGTAGGTCAAGTTAGACCGCCACCAACAGGAACACTGAGGGTGGAAATCGCTGATGATGAACTCAAAATCGTTGACGGAGTAGTCCTTTACCAATGGAAAGAAGAAGAGTATGTATGCTCAAGTGATTCAGACGGGAAAGAATCCTGCTCTTGGAAAACTCGAAGGAAGGGAGAAGGTGGCACATTATTCATGCTACATGATGGAACTGGAGGAATTCTAGTCAACCCTTCAACCTGGAAGAAACCAATTCTTGGAGACCCATTAAAGGTCTGGGAATGGGGTAGAATGAGATGGACTGTACATGCTCTATGTGCCGGAGATCCTGTTTACTGCCTTGGTAGAGTCGAGCCTCGCAAAGGGGATTTCTTACCGGAGGAAGATTGTCCTACAGAAATTGGAAATGCGAACCTGATAGTCATCGGCGAAAAAGATGTTGGCACACAAGTAAAACTTGCTAGAGGTACTGAATTGTCAGTAATTTCCAACTTGCGTTCAACTACTGAATCGATAGTGATACCAGTATTGATGCTAATCTTCAGCGCAATACCTTTCATTTGGTAATCAGTCTTCATCGACTACTTCGAAGTCGGCATCTTGAACGCCATCATCGCCAGATGATTCCGCTGCTTCTTGCTCAGCCATTTCAGCTGCTGCTGCTTCATACAACTTAGCAGAAATTGCATGCATTCCTTCCTCGATTTCCTTGACCTTAGCCTGAACTGCAGCCTCATCGATATCATCCAATTCCTTAGGCTCGCCTTCTTCATTTTGAAGTAGGGCTTCTAGTTCATCGACTTTAGATAGCACAGGTGCTTTGTCATCGTCAATGAGTTTCTCGCCAGCCTCATCGATTGTTCTGCGAGTTTGGTAGACGATTTGGTCAGCCATGTTTCTCATCTCGACTTGAGCCTTCAATCTCTTATCTGCTTCTGCGAATTCTTCTGCTTCAGCGATTTTTGCTTGAATTTCTTCTTCTGATAGTGATGTATTAGATTCAATCTTGATCGATTGCTCTTTTCCTGTTCCCTTATCCTTTGCAGATACGTTCACGATACCGTTTGCATCGATATCGAATGTCACTTCAATTTGTGGCATACCACGAGGTGCAGGAGGAATTCCCATCAAGTGGAATTGGCCTAGAGTGACGTTATCTTTAGCAAACTCTCTCTCACCTTGTAGAACATGGATTTCTACAGCTGGCTGATTGTCACTTGCAGTTGAGAACACTTCAGACCTTCTTGCGGGGATTGTAGTATTTCTCTCGATCATTGTAGTTGTGACACCTCCCAGGGTTTCAATTCCTAGAGTTAGAGGAGTTACATCCAACAGCAAGATATCAGATACTCCTTCGTCACCAGCGATAATTCCCGCTTGTAGAGCAGCACCCATTGCGACTGCTTCATCAGGGTTGATTCCCTTGAATGGAGGCTTTCCTGTTTCCTTCTCGATTGCTGCCTGAACTGCAGGAACACGGGTTGAACCACCTACTAGAATGACCTTGTCTACTTCACCCTTTGATACGCCAGCATCTTTCATTGCCTGGCGTGTAGGTTTCATTGTCTTCTCGACTAATGGTGCAATCAATTCTTCGAATTTTGCCTTGGTCACAGTGATGTCAAGGTGTTCAGGTTGACCGTCTTTCATTGTGATGAAAGGAAGGTTAACTTGTGATTGGCCTGTACCGGACAATTCGATTTTTGCCTTTTCAGCAGCCTCTTTTAGTCTGCTCATTGCTTGAACATCTTTGGACAGGTCGATACCAGAGGATTTCTTGTAATCTGCAACCAAATAGTCGATTAGAACCTCGTCAAAGTCGTCTCCACCAAGTTTGTTGTTTCCTGCGGTCGCCTTTACCTCAATTTGTGGTTGTCCATCAACATCATAAATTTCTAAGATTGATACGTCAAAAGTTCCGCCTCCTAAGTCGTAAACTAGGATGGTTTGGTCATCTTCTTTGTCAACACCGTAAGCCAAAGCTGCTGCTGTTGGCTCGTTGATAATTCTCAATACTTCCAATCCAGCGATTCTGCCTGCATCCTTGGTTGCCTTTCTCTGTGCATCTGTAAAGTATGCTGGACAGGTGATAACCGCTTGAGTGACAGTTGTTCCGAGGTATGCTTCTGCATCAGCTTTCAGTTTCTGCAGAATGAATGCAGATACTTCTTGAGGCGTGTATTCAGAGCCATCGACATCGACTTTCCAGTCGGTTCCCATGTGTCTCTTTACTGAAATCATAGTTCTCTCGTGGTTTGTAACCGCTTGTCTCTTGGCTGTGATACCAACCAGTCTTTCTGAACCATCTTTTGTAAATGCCACAACTGATGGTGTTGTTCTTGCTCCTTCTGCGTTTGAAATAACTACTGCCTCACCGTTTTCTATCGTAGCGACACAAGAGTTAGTAGTTCCCAAATCAATTCCAATTACGTTTGTTTTTGCCATTTTTTCACTTCCATAATTTTCCCAATTCAGAGGATTGGGATGCCTCCATCATCGTCTTCATCGTCATCATCATCATTGGAAAAATCCACACTGACATCTGATGGTTCTGGACTGTAATCATCTTCTGATTCCTCATCTATTTCCTCAGTATTGGATTCTAGAGCAGATCCTTGAGGAGATAGTTTTAGTGTAATATCTAAAATTCCGTTGTTTAGTGACCAATCTACAACATCATCGCACTGATGTGGTAATTCAATCTGCGCTAGCGGCGGTTCTGCAGGGTCGGATAAAACATGGACTAGTTCTCCACCGCTTGATAGTGCAACCTCAATCTCCTCTATGTCTTGCCTAGATGAGAAATCTACAGTGATTGACATATTCCATCCGGACAAATATACATCATCCGCTGGTAATTTCAACAAACCATGGTCGGGCTCAATATCTTCAATATCGACCTCTACTGGACTCGCATCTACTTTGACATCCACTCCTAAGTTGGATAGCATTTCATCTAGGGGCATCCCTGATTGGAACAATTTACTGATATTAGATAAATCAAAATTGAAATTTACGTCTCCTTTGGCCAATTTTTCTGGGTCGAATCCCATCGAATCGAATTGACCTTTGAACTGATCCATCAGCTTCCGTAGTTGGTTGATATCGACCGACATACCCATGTTTTTGAACATCTCAGCCATCTGTTTGAGCATCTTTTCTTCCCAATCTTCGGTCACTTTCTCACCCCACTACTTAACCAGCGGTTGTATAGTCGGAGCAGTTGCCCATATATGAACTGAACGGAATCCTAGTTTCAACAGGTTTCAAGACACAAAAGCAGTCGCAGGTTTGATGGCGGAGGAAACAATTCTCGAGTCTACTGAAAGAACCAGTGGACGCGAAGCATTGCGTAAGAATGTCCAAGCCGCTATTGCTCTATCGACTGCAGTAAAATCCACTCTTGGTCCAAAGGGATTGGATAAACTCCTCGTCGATGATGAAGGACGAACACTTGTGACAAACGATGGAGTGACGATTTTAGAAACTGCAAGAGTCGAACATCCTGTTGCTAAAATGATAATCAGTGCCTCTTCTACACAGGACCGAGTAGCGAGGGACGGAACAACCTCGACGGTTGTTATTTGCGCTGAAATGTTGAGAAATGCTTGGCAACTTGTCGGACAAGGCGTCCATCCTGCAACGATTTCCAGAGGTTTTGCACAAGCAAGTCAATTGGCACTCTCATATCTTGAAGAACTGGAAATCGAAGCATCGAAGGAACAAATTTTGTCTGCGATCCAAACCTCTCTTTCCGGTAAATTAGATAGAGGAATGGAGAAGCATCTTGCAAATCTCTCTCTAGAAGCAGCTGAGATTATCTTCGCTGATGGCAGGGCTGACCCGACCACCGTCAAAATCATCAAACAGACCGGTGGCACAATGGTAGATTCTGAGATAATCACTGGCCTAGCCCTAGCAAAATCGCGTATACATCCCGAAATGAAAGAAAGAAGGGGTGCTGGAAAAATTTTGCTTGTAGATGGAGGTCTAGAGAAAAGACAGCCCAAATTAGATGCTAAATTCAGTGTCACCTCAGTAGGAATGATGGATGCATTTAGAGAGGCTGAATCAAAGGAATTGGTTTCTCAAGTCAATAGAATAGTCGGAATTGGCTGCGATTTACTGGTTTGCAAAGACGGAGTTGATGACGAGGCAAGACAGATGCTTGCCAACAAAGGTATCCTGACATACAGACGTGTCGAAAAGAAGGACCTTGACTTATTGGCAAAATCCTGTAATGCCAATCTAGTGATTGATGCAAAGCGTGCTACGGTTGAAGATCTAGGAAATTACAACAGCACCACCGAAGAATTACGAGGAGGGGTCAACCACTGGATTCTAAATGCCGAAAAGGGTGGTGCTACACTAATTGCTAGGGGAAGTACAAATGACATTGTTAACGAAGTAGAGAGATGCTTTGACGACGGCTTAGGTGTTGCTTGCCAATTACTGGAAAAACCGGTTCTTCTTCCTGGTGCAGGAGCAACTCAAATCGCAATCGCTAGAAGGCTGAGAAGAGATGCTGAAGCAGTTCCTGGGCGTGAACAATTTGCGATTGAAGCGTGGGCTGATGCGATAGAATCAATCCCAAGAGTGTTAGCTGCAAATTCAGGGTTTGATGCGATTGACTCAATACTAGAATTGACCTCTGCTCAAAATCAAGAAGGGGATACCTACGGTTTGAATTTGACTTCAGGCACCTCCGAATGCTCGGTTCAAAGAGGAATTTTGGAACCATTGAGCATAATTCGACAGTCACTATCTGGAGCGACTGAGGCTGCCATAAGCGTATTGAGAATTGACGATATTTTGTGGGCTCAAATGGAGGCTGAACTGCCAGCGGAAGTTGAAGAACGCCTCCAAGGCTTGGGCGCTGAATGAGGATACTATCAATAACGGTGCAGCCATAGGACTTCTATGTCCGATATCCCTACTACAATGCTAGGATGGACAAAGACCAAAGATGAGGAAAATGGGTTCGAATTAATTGAACATCCAGTTCCAACCCCAAATCTAGGTGAGTTATTGGTCAAGACGACATCTACAAGCATTTGTGGCACTGATTTACATATCTGGAAATGGGATGAATGGAGTCGCAGTGAAGTTCCATTAGGCACAATCACCGGTCATGAAACATGTGGAACAATTGTCGCAGTTGGAGAAGGGGTTGTCGACTACAAAGTTGGAGACCAAATAGCAGTAGAGTGCCATCTAGCATGTTGGAATTGCCCACGTTGTGATGAAGGTAATGCACACATATGCGAAAACGGTTCTATCTTTGGTGTTCACACAAACGGTGCATTCGCACCTTACTTCACAGTGCCAGCAAATAATGCAAGAAAGAGTCCTGATGGCTTGAGCGCTGGCCATGCCTCTATCCAGGACCCGTTAGGAAATGCGATTCACACATTGACTGGAGGACCAGTAAAAGATGCCACTGTGGCAATACATGGATTAGGGCCCATCGGTCTTTTCGCCGTGAATGCGGCTAAAGCAATGGGAGCGAGCAAAGTCATTGCAATAGATTGGGCCAACCACTACAGAATGGATATCGCAAGAAGTTTGGGGGCAGACTTGGTACTTGGAGAAGGCGACGACATTGTAGCAGAGATTCTCGCTGCTACCGATGGAAGAGGTGTTGACAATTCCTGTGAATTCTCTGGGTCTGAAGCAGCTCTTTCAAACGCTGTCAAGTCAACACGAATGGGTGGCTATCTAAATGTCCTATCGGTCTACGGCAGAGCATTAACTCCGGTGCCAATGAATGAAATCGTATTCAGATACTTACATCTTAAAGGAATAAACGGTCGCAAAATGTGGTCTACTTGGGATACGATGCATGAATTGCTGAGTTCTGGCGCTATTGACGTTGATGCGGTTGTCACTCACAGATTGGGTATCAATGATTTCCAAGAAGGCATTGAACTTACTCGCAGTGGTCTTTGTGGCAAAGTAATTTTGGATTTTTGAATAGATTTCCTCAAAATGAGAATCAATGCCAATGTTGATACGGTATAGGCAATCCCGTTAAATCCCGTTGAGGACATGAAGTACGTTGTTGTCTCGGGCGGGGTTCTTAGTGGACTGGGCAAAGGAGTCACGGCTTCTAGCATCGGTCTTCTTCTAAAAAGCGCTGGACTGAGAGTGACTGCAATCAAAATCGACCCTTACCTCAACAGCGATGCCGGAACAATGTCTCCATTCGAACACGGGGAAGTTTTCGTTCTCGACGATGGTGGAGAAGTCGACCTAGACCTTGGCAACTATGAAAGATTCTGCGACCTCAACCTGTTTAGAAATAACAACCTTACAACAGGGAAAATTTACTCTAAGGTAATCGAAGCTGAACGCAGAGGGGATTACCTAGGAAAAACCGTCCAAGTAATTCCACACGTTACCGATGCGGTGCAAGACTGGATCGAAGAAGTTGCAGCAATTCCAACCGATGGCAGCGGCTTAGAACCTGAAGCGTGTGTAATCGAATTAGGTGGAACGGTAGGTGACATTGAAAGTGCACCGTTTATCGAGGCATTGAGACAATTCCAATTTAGGGTTGGAAGAGAAAATGTATTCTTTGTACACGTTTCATTAGTTCCAGTTATGGGCCCTGTAGGAGAGCAGAAAACTAAACCTACACAGCACACTGTTAAGGAATTAAGAGGCCTTGGAATTTCACCAAATGTGTTAGTTTGCCGAGCAAACACACCACTCGAGGATGAAACAAGAACCAAATTGGCCGAATTCTGTCATGTAGCACCGAATGCGGTCATCAGCGCTCACGATGTTTCAAACATCTACCGAGTTCCTTTGATGTTGAAGAAACAAGGAATGTGTGAGGCACTTGGAATCGATTGTCATGACAGCAAACTTCTCGAAGATTGGGAAGCTATGGCGGACAGAGTTGACAACTTAGGAGAAGATGTTCACATTGCAATAGTTGGAAAATACACAGGACTTACAGATTCCTATCTCTCGGTAATTAAGGGGCTACAACACGCATCTTATGCTGTAAATAGGACTTTGAAAATCGACTGGATAGAAGCCAGTAATTTGGAGGATTCGTCACATGAAGATTGGGCTACTCTCAAAGCCGCTGATGGAATATTAGTTCCTGGTGGATTTGGTGACAGGGGCGTTGAAGGAAAAATACTCGCAGCAAATTACGCTAGAGTGAACAATGTGCCTTACCTTGGTATCTGCCTTGGATTACAAATTGCAACGATTGAATTCTGTAGAAATGTCCTCGGAATGGAAAATGCAAACTCTACTGAATTCGACGATAGTACTCCCCATCCAGCTGTTGTCTTCATGCCTGAAATTTCCAAAACCCATCTCGGTGGGACCATGAGATTGGGGTCAAGACCTACCCTTTGGCAGGTCGAATCCTGTAAAATCCGTTCACTGTATGGAGACGGAGAGGCTGTTCATGAGAGGCACCGCCACAGGTATGAGGTAAATCCAGATTTGATATCCACCATTGAAGCAAACGGATTGAAGTATGTCGGAAAGGATGAATCCGGGCAAAGATGCGAAATTTTCGAATTGGATGGCCATCCGTACTTTGTTGGAGTCCAATACCATCCTGAATTCAAATCAAGGCCAAATAGGCCAAGTCCACCATTCCTCGGCCTACTCAAAGCGGCGTCCGGAGTTTCATTAGACTAAATCAAAACGTAGGCTATGACAAAGCCCACTGCGAGCCCTCTGATTTGGTCAAAACGAATCAGTGGGTTTGTGCATTGTCCCCTTGATTCGTTAGAGTAAGGATTCAATCAAGATTGATGTTCAAGCACATCCACCAAGGAGTAGACAACATAGAATCTGTAGTCTCCATCCTCATGCAAACTTCGTTCATAAGTCCAAAATTCGAATGTTGTGTCAACTGTTGCACTTCCAATCGGAACGCTTGAACAAGTTGTCCCCATCATTCTGTCCCACATTTGTAGGAGAGAAGTAGGGTAATACCCAGTCGGCCATTCGTAATTGTAATTCTGGTATGCTGGGTTCTGTTCGCCATAAGCAGTGGAGTAGTATTGCTGTTCCTCGTGCCACATAGTGATGGTTGGTGCTCGCTCACACATGATTGCTTTCCCAGCAGGGATTTCAATCTCGAAAAGTGTCACAGGAGCCATGCTTCCTGAATTGGAACCGTTACCAGTGTAACTTTCGTCACATGCTGCTCGGACGAACGACTCATAGGCATAATCACGATACAAATCTGCGATGGTGTTGTTATACTCATTCTGCCATGCCAACATGTAATTTGAGGAGTCTTGCCAATATGGAACAGGAGTTGATGCAAGACCAACCAAATAATATCCAACACACTCCAATTCGTACTCATACACGCTTTCATTATTCTCCGAATAGTTGTATTCTCGATATTCGGCAGTGAACGTGTTGTTCATGTGATCTATGCCTGGTGAAATCCCCATCACATCGTTCATTGTAAAACGATAATCAACGACATAGTACTCAACCTGTGGTGAAAGTGTGCCGTTTGTGTAGTAATTTGTGCTGCTGTCTGTTTCATCGTTGATAGTGATGGTTGTATTGTTGACAAAATCCTGGAAATAATCATCCATGATTGAATCAAGTTGGTCGTCGGTCAATTCAACTTGAACGGTTCCGGAGTCATCATTTCCAATGCACCCTGCGAGGGACATCGTCAACATTAGACCAATCAAAAGTACGGGCTTCGTCATACCGATGCGTCATCTTTCCCATTTTTATTCATTTTGACGGATTCGAAATTGTTAACAAATCAATGGGCCCCCTCTGATTGAATGGGTAGGCAGAGGGTACCCTTTGCTTACCCGCATGAGCAAAGGGGGGCCCATGCGACTTTTCGAAAACCCAGCAAGTTAGTCGACAATTCCATGTCCGATAATCAATAGAACAATTGCAATAATCGATAGTGTTCGTTGCATGTGGAGGAGGCGTGCTCCTTTTCGCACTTCTTTGGGCGGCCAACGCCACTGCATCATCGAACCACTGAAAACAAGAATCCAAACACTTAACATTCCAACCCACAATGTCCAATGCCATTCAAGGACAATTCCATGGACGGTTCCGATGATTGCAGCAGCAAAACCAACCCAGGTGTGTACTTTCATGAATTTCCTATTGAATACACCCAATTTCCGTTTGAATTCCCTAGGTTCTTGCTGAAAACGGTCTGGGCCATGTTTTCTAAGCCACATAAAGGTAGGTTTCCAGACAACAATAAGCAATGTAGCAACCATTAGGTAAAGAGCAATATCCCCTAAATCTTCGCCCTCGATTCCGAGGATTTTTTGCTCATCATCATCATCATCATCATCATGTGCAAATGCAGTTGGTGTCATCAATAAAAGTGAGAGAGATATCACAAACCACCATCTAAATCGCATCATCCCCCTCTCATGGTCTACGTTAATATTTGTATCCTTATCCCTCTCAATTGATTCGGATAGATTCAAGGGTTATCCGCAACCCCCTTTGCATTTTATTTTGCGATACTAAGGGGATTCAGTGGGCCGATACATACACTACCCTGTGGTCCGGATTACATATTGTCTATAAGGCGAATTTGTGTGGGAGAAATATGGCCGGATGGATAATGAATTTCTTTTCGAAAATTTTTGGAAATAATTCTAAAATCGATACTGAGACAAATAATGATGGAAATTGGATTGGCCCGGATGGTGTTGAGAGTGGTCCAAATGTCCCTGATGATTGGTATTTATCATACGACGGACCAGCGCCTGTCGTTGAAGATATCTATGGGGAAAATTACGCCGTAGACCGAGGAGATGGCGCTATTCCAATTGATTTCTATATCAATAAATGGGGAATTCCAAACGGATTTGGAAAAACTGATTATGAACTAGAAATCAAGAGAACATTAACTGAATGATTCGTTTTACCTTGTCAGATGGCCAATAGTGGCCCTATACAGAAACTAGATACTCGTTAGTCTTCAGCGACTCGAATTACACGTGTGGTTCTGTAGCCTTGTAGTAGTTTGATGAATCGCTTGCCTCGAATCTCTGCATCCAGTGATTCATCGCCTGTATCAATTCTTAACTCACTAAGACCGAGAAGTTTAGCCGGTGTTGCAATACCCAGTATGTTCTCTATTCCAATCGCCCGGAGGACAGCTGGAGATAGTTGCAGGTTTCCTCTTCCAATAAGGAATCCTTGACCGCCCATCGGGGATAGGAGAAGTAATTTTTTTCCTTGGTGTTTTTCGATGATTGAGAGTAGACCTTGTTCATTTAGATCCCTATCCATTTTGCCGTTATGCTGAATGTCGATTCCTAGCAGGGTTGAATCATATCCATTCTCTTTACAGATTTGTCGAAGTGTGCCACCGCTACCCCAAATTATCATCAAATCGGGGTCGTCGTCGACTAAACTTTCAATGTGTTTTGCCATCGCCTCGAGGGTTTCTTCTTCGCTTTCTCGCTGAACTTGTTCCTTTGCTCCTTGCATCCATCTAGGGCTTGAAGGTGTGAAAGCCTCACCATACATACGAACCTTCCATTCACCTTTGAGATAGACTTCTTCATCCAAGTCCATTACCTCGGTCCTTGCGACCATGAGGTCTCCTGTGACGAATGACCAAACGACCTCTGCAGCCGCCTTTGGGGTTGTAGCAAAGCAACCGCTATGCATTTTTACGCCACCTGGAATGCCAACGATAGGAACTTTCCTATCACCGAGTGCTTGCACAATATCTCTAGTCGTTCCATCTCCTCCCGCATAGAGAAAAAGGCCGGGATCGTGTTCATTGATGAATTGTATCGTGGATTCTGCACTGGTTGTTGACGGGGTTTGGCCGGTTGATGTGTAAGAAGATGGAATCCAATCTCCTCCCATTCTTCCATCCCATGCAATCAATTCGATTTTATCTCCAGCATATTCTTTCAATTTTTCAAGACAGATTCTCATTCTAGGTCCTGCCCTGTCTACAGCACCCGCAGCTCTTGCTTCTGCGGCTCTTCCATCGCTTCCTTTGAAGCCGAGCCTACCGCCCAATCCCGCATCAGGATTGACAAGAACTGCTACTCGCATAAACACCGCCACTAAGGCACAGTAAATCAAACCGATTATTTATCGTGAAAGTATCAGGCTATACATGGCGGGCAAAGATGACGACTTGAGTTTTGAAGGTGCCTGGAAAAAACAATTCAAACAGGAACAAGAAGAACCTGTAAAAGAAGTAGAAGAAGAGGCCACTAAGCCAGTAAAGGAAGTTCAAGAGCCTACTTTTAGAGGGCAAAAAGACATGGTTGAAAATAGATCAGCATTCATTATGCCTTCCAAACCCAAAGAAGAGGAAAAAAAGGAAGTCGAAGTTGTAAAAACAGCCTCGTCAAAAGAGGGCGATGACTTCGATGTTGAATGGTAAAATCTGCCTATTCTAGAAGTAATTCAAGCGCCAAAGTGAAGAATACCATCCCTTCCCACTAAACGGAGGCAAGACATGTCAATGATTTCGGTATCACTGCCAGATGGTTCTGTAAACGAATATGTTTCAGGAATTACAGCTGGCGAAATCGTCATCGATATTGAAGGAAGAAAGCATGACTGCGTCGCCGCAATGGTCGATGGGCAAGCAAAGGATTTCTCCTGTATTTTGACCACTGACTGCAGTGTAGAAGGTATCTCAGGTTATTCTGATGACGGGATTCACATCCTTAGACACAGTGCGGCTCACCTATTAGCGCAAGCAGTGACCTCAATTTATCCAAATGCCAAACCAACCATCGGCCCAGCAATCGACCGTGGATTCTACTACGACTTTGCTGACCTTTCTGATTTCGGCGAGGCTGAACTAAAAGAAGTTCAAAAGAAAATGCATGAATTAGCAAGACAGAATCTCCAAGTTGAGAGAGTTGAATGTACCGATTCAGAACTGCAAGAATTATTCGTCGCTAATCCTTACAAAATCGAAATTATCAATGATAAATTAGAGGACGGAGAAAGTTCAACCATCTACAGACAGGGTGAATGGTACGACCTTTGCCTTGGACCGCACGTACACGCTACATCCAAACTAATGCATGTCAGACTAACTTCTGTTTCATCTGCATTTTGGAGGGGAGACCAAAGCAGAGAACAGCTGACCAGAATTTATGGAATTGTCGAGCCATCCAAAGAATCTCTCAAAGAAACCCTAAACGCAATCGAGGAAGCGAAAAAGCGAGACCATAGAAAATTGGGTAAAGATTTGCAATTATTCCACGTCGATGAAGATGTAGGACAGGGACTAATCCTTTGGACTCCAAGAGGGGCAATTATCAGAACCTGTTTGCAGAATTTCATTTCTGAGCACCTTACAAGGCAGGGCTATGACCAAGTTTACACTCCACACATCGGTAAATTAGATCTTTACCGAACTAGTGGTCACTTCCCATACTACCAAGATTCTCAATATCCACCTCTAGTCGAAAAAGACATGATGGCGAAATTGGCTTCAGAGGGCTGCACATGTGGCGAATTATCCAATATGATGGCGAGCGGAGATATCGAAGGATACATGCTCAAACCGATGAACTGTCCTCATCACATCAAGATTTATGCATCCCAAGCACGGTCTTACCGAGACTTGCCTCTTAGATTAGCTGAATTTGGAACCGTTTACCGCTGGGAGCAATCTGGAGAGATTTCAGGTATGACAAGGGTTAGAGGTTTCACTCAAGATGATGCACATCTATTCGTCACAGAAGACCAAATTGCCAAGGAAGTACTCGGATGTATTGAATTGGTACAAGTCATATTCGATGCACTGGGTATGTCCGATTACAGAGTCAGAGTAGGCTTAAGAGACCCTGATTCGAACAAATATGTTGGTGAATCTGCTAAGTGGGATTTGGCTGAAAATGCATGTAAAGAAGCGGCTAGTTCACTAGGCGTAAATTGGTCCGAAGAGCCTGGGGAAGCGGCTTTTTACGGTCCAAAAATAGACTTCGTAGTCAAGGACGTAATCGGTAGAGAATGGCAACTTGGAACGGTTCAGGTTGACTACAATCTTCCAGAAAGATTTGATTTACAATACAAGGGAAGCGATGGAGAAATGCATCGCCCAGTAATCATACACAGAGCGCCATTCGGTTCTATGGAGAGATTCTGTGGAGTTCTAATCGAACACTTTGCAGGTAGGTTCCCTACATGGCTTGCTCCAACCCAAGTACACATTCTTACCATATCAGAAAAACAGGTTGATTATGGTAGAAGTGTCGCTGCAAATTTGAAAGCCGCTGGAATCAGAGTTGAAATCGATGATGGAGATGATACGATTGGCAAGAAAATCAGAACTCATCGTAAGATGCAGCCTGCGTACATGCTGATTTTAGGTGACGAAGAAGCCGCAACCAATTCTGTGTCCATCAGAGCGAGAAACGGCAACCAGCGCGCAGGTGTGTCTTTGGAAAAGTTCACTCTAGAGTTGATAAACGAAATTGAATCTAAATTAGCACTTCCATCATTAGTGCCTGAAGAAGATGATTGAGGCGAAACCATGGGAATTTCTCTAATCAGTGGATTCGACATAATGGTTATTTTTGGATTTTTGATAGCGGTTGGCCTTGCTTATCTTTTCCAAGAATTTGTGATTCCTCGGGGTCTTTCGGGTCTTCAAGTAGCGTTTCCAACAGGTTCCAAACGATACGAAGTACACACTGTCACCAATGACAAATATGAGGCTAGAGAGTTGCTACAAGCACCGGGTATGAGATACGGACTAACCGTTTACATCATGGCATTTACAGGTGCAATTCTTCTCGGTATTGAATGGCTATTCTATCAAACTGGGATTAACGATGGCATCCATATGCTATCTTTTTCACTCGCTATAATTCTGATTATTTTCCCTGCGATGATCTCAACTGGGGTCTCAATGAGTATGCAATTAGTCACTCCTGCAGGTATCAAGCGAGCAACACTGCAAGGAGGTAGCACATTTCGCAGTGGAGTAGGAGTCACAATCACAATCCTTTGGTTCACATCATTATTCATGCTCTGGTTCATCATGGGAGTTGCTGATGTTAGTTTTGATAGAAGGTTAGCAATTACCGGTTGCTTAGCATTCGCTCCTGGTTTCGTGGCATATGGAAGGGTTTTGGGCTCTTCATGGACCGCTTTGGCTGAATCTAACAAACAATTATCGAAGGGAGAACCTTCTGCATTTTATCCATACAAACCTAATGCGAGAAAGCAATTCGTCGCTACATTGGTTTGGATTAACACAGCAGCAATGCCGTTAATCGCTGTGAATACCTTGCTATCCCTATTCCTGCTTGCTGTAAACCCTGACATGTTTGTTCATTCTGATGCGGTTTACGATTTACCAGAATACAGACCTCAGACAACAATCATGGAAGAAGGCGGAGTGATTGGTTTCTATGCTATTGAACTATTTTCAAATATTTCAGAGCCTGGAATCAGAGTTCCATTGGTCACAATGGTGCTACTTTTCTTATTGCTTAACGTCGCAGTTGTCGGTTTCCTATTCGTGTATGAGGTTGCAAGAATTTTATTCCTTGATATCGCTGACATATCAGGAAAAGGTGGAATTAAGTTAGCTGACTCTAGATTGCTTAGAAGTGAAAGGAACCAACAAGCAAACGTTCTGAATTTCTGCTTTACTGGATTCGCTGGTCAATC
>Ga0181568_10002140_pt1 | contig 17970 bp, 16 predicted proteins | sample 101ome_20_FD_133758 | JGI IMG/M metagenome (GOLD analysis project Ga0181568, IMG submission 133758) | Coastal salt marsh microbial communities from the Groves Creek Marsh, Skidaway Island, Georgia - 101404AT metaG (megahit assembly) | ecosystem: Environmental > Aquatic > Marine > Intertidal... | reverse complement strand
TCATAAAAATTCAGTAACAAGTGGAATTAAAAAATTTCATTTTAACAATAAAAAAAGAATAAGTGATACAGGTTCATTTACTTATCAAAAATGGTCATGTCCGATTGCTTTTAGTTATGGTTCCGCATTATCTCCTGAAAGAATTGATATTGCAATAGATTATATTCAAAAAAAAACAGGATGGACTTTTGTGGAAAGAACATCTCAAACAGATTATATCGAATTTATAGATGATGATGGTTGTTGGTCATATTTAGGAAAACAAGGGGGAAAACAAGAAATTGGATTATCATTATATTGTGATCAAGGTGCAGTAATCCATGAAATTGGGCATGCAATTGGATTACATCATGAACAAACGCGTATGGATAGAGATAATTTTGTAACAATTAATTTTGATAATATACCAGATGATGTAGAAGGTAATTTTCAAAAATCAAATGCGTATAATTGGGGAAATTATGATTATGGTTCAATAATGCATTATGGTAAATGGGATTTTGCAATTAATGATTCTATTAAAACAATAACACCAACTGGAAATACAAATGGATTTTGTTATATTGGTCAAAGATTTGAATTATCAGATAATGATGTATTACATTTAACAAATTTATTTGATAATTCATCTTGTGCATCTCAAGAAGAAACATGTTTTGCAAATAGTATAAAATTATGTGGTGTAAATTCAGAAGTCAATGGATTAGATTTAATTTTTGGTGAATATGAATTAGTAGGATTAAAGAATAAAAAAAATAAATATAGATCAAAATGGAAATTTTTAGATTCGTATTTCTATGTATATTGGGCGGGATCATATTGGGTGATTGAGTTTGAATATAATTTAAATCAATATGCCTTCTCATTAGATACTGATTTATTATCTGCTACATGGTATCAATATAATTTTGCATCAAATAATTATGAAACAGATCCAGCAATGATTTTTAATGAAATTAATTGTACATCTTCACCAACACCTTTACCTACATCTTCACCAACAACTTCTGAATCAAATAAATTCAATATCATTTTTGTTATTTTAATGAACTTTTTGATTTTTATTTTAATCATTTAAAATTGATTTTTTGTAATAATAAGTTTTACTATTACAAAAATGGAATATACTATAATTATTAATAATAATTATAAAGAAATATTATTAAAAAATAATAATGAAGAAATCTCAATAAATTTAAATAAAAATATCAAAGTATTTCACCAAGATATTGTAAAATATGATAAAAAAACAAATAATATTTCTATTATTAATTCTTATATAAAAAAAAAAAATATTGTTGGTATATTAGAAATTAATAATAAATTAATTTATGGGTTTAATTCAAAAAAAAATCCATATTATTTATTTAAACCTTTAGATAATCATTATCCTAATTTTTATGTAGCTGTTAATGATAAAAATTTAAAAAATAAAAATGGAAAGTATTATATCGTAATTAAATATAATGAATGGATTAAAAAACTTCCTTATGGAATTATTATAAAAAATATAGGTGAAATTGGTGAAAAAAATAATGAAATTGAAAAATTATTATATTATTATAATATTGATACTAAAAATTATAAAATAGATTTAAAACAAAATAATACAATATATGATATATTTAATGATGATGATTTAAAAAATATAATAAAAAAAACAGATTTAAAGGTTTATTCTATTGATCCTAAAAATTCAAAAGATATTGATGATGCATTAAGTATTCAATATATTAATGATAATAAAAAAATAATCGGTATTCATATTGCGGATGTATCATCTTGGTTTTTTAAATTAAATTTAGATAAATATATAAAGAATAATCGTTATTTTACAGTTTATTTAAAAAATAAAAAATATAATCTTTTTCCAAATATTCTTTCTGATAATTTAATGTCTTTATTACAAAATAAAGATCGTATATGTTTAAGTTTATATATAACATATGATAAAGATAATCAAATTATAGAATATAAATTTGAAAATAATATTATTAATGTTAATAAAAATTATTCATATGAAAAATTTAATAATATTTTAAATAATAATGATAAAGAAAGATATAAAACATTTCATGATTTATTTAATTTATCAAAAAAAATTAATTTATCAAATAATAATGAAAAATATGATTCACATAATATGATTGAAAATTATATGATTCTAGCAAATAAATTAACTGCAGAATATCTAATTAATAATAATAAAAATCCAATATTAAGATATCATATTGAAAGTAAATATAATATTGATTTCAATAATGTTGAAAATGTTAAATTAAAAAACTTTTTGAAAATTTTTCAAACTAAATCAGCATTATATAAAATTTATAATAAAACAGATAATTTTAATTATTATCATTATGGTTTAAATTTAAATTTATATACACATTTTACTTCTCCAATAAGAAGATTTGTTGATATTATAAATCATATTTTAATTAAAAAATGTATTTTTTCTAATTTTGATAATTTTTATAATGATTTTAATATTGATGATATAAATATTAATAATAAAAATTTAAGAAAAATGGATAGAGAATTAAATGAAATTGAAATCGGTGAAAAAATAGTTAATAAAACAGTAAATGGATATTTAATTAATTATAAAAAAAATTTTTTGTATTTTTATATTCCAGAATATAATCTCTATATTAAAAAACAAATTTATACAAATGATAATTTATTTAAAGATATTGACTTTACTATATCTGATAATATATTTACGATAAAAAATAAAATTAATGATAATTCTATTTCATTTTTTAAATATAATAGTTATAACATTTCTATTACAAAATTATTAAAATCTAATAAGTTTTATTACAATCTTATTAATTATGACTTCTCAAAAATTATTTTATAAAAACATATAAAATAATGATAATTATAAAAAAATATAATTATATTTTTATAATTAAAAAAATAAACATATTTAAAATTTATTTATAATACTTATATATATATTTTGTAATGGAAAATTTTTTAAAATTATTAGATATCACAGAAATCAATCCAAATAATATAAAAAAAAATAAAAAAATAAATCCTTCTGATATCGAAGATGATTTTGGAAAATATAATTTAAATGTGGTTTTTAAATTAAATGATAGAGAATCTACACAATTAACATATTATGAATTATACCATTATTTAAAATATTTTTATCGTGGTTCTAATTTTTTTAAAAGAGGTCTTACTTGTTTTGAATATTTCAATGCTAAAAATAATGAAATAAAACCACGTATTGATATTGATAAAAAAGTAACTGAAATTTTTCATCCAACAAAAGGTGAAAAAATAAAAGTATCTAAAACAATGAATGATCCATCTGTATTAGAAAAATATGTAGAAGAAGTTTTATTTAATATTTATACTATTTTAAAATCTTTATTTCCAGAATTAGAAAAAAAAGATTATGCAATATCAAAAGATTGTAGGTGGATTACAAAAAATGATGAAACATTTTTTAAAGTTTCATATCATATAGTATTATGGAATAAAAAAATAGAATCTAGAATATTTAAAAATTATCTTATTCAAAATAAAGAATTATTTGAAACTTTTAATTTATGGGATGCAATCGATACAAAAATTTATATGTCTGGATTCACAAAATGGAGAATGCCATTTTGTAAAAAAAATTCAATTGATCCAAATATAGATGATAGTTTATTAATACCAATTAATTATACTGATTATGATAATTATCATAAACATATTGTTACATATATAAAGGATTGTGATATTCTTGAATTAGATATTACAGAAGTAGAAAATAAAAAAGAAGATTTTAAATATAATAGTGATGCAATTGATTATATTTCTAAAATGGAAGATAATAATAAAGAAATACAACATATAAAACGACAATTTACAATAATTGGAGCACCACGTTTAGATGATAAATTAGAATATACTGATATTGAACAATTATTATGTGGTAAAAATCATAATAATAATCATAATTATTTAATTCATGATACATTAAAAGGAAGTTTAAAAGTAAAATGTCATAGTGAGAAATGTCTTAATTTTTGTAAAGTTTTATATACTCCTAAAAATAATTATAAAGAATTTAATATAGAATATTTTAATAATATTCCATTACTTGATGATCAAAATGATAATTATAATTCATGTAAAGAATATTTTGAATATTTTTTTAAATATATGAGAGATTCTAATTCATTTTATAGAATTGATAATACATATGATAGAAGATTAAAATATTATGAAAGAAAAGTTAAACCAGTAAAAATTGAAGGATATTCAGATTTATTATTTAAAGAAAAATCTGATGATGGAGAAATAAAACCTAAAAAATTTATTGAAAAATATAAAAATGATTCTTCGAAAAATGCATTTTTCGATTTATCATTTGAACCATATAATAAAAAAACAGATAATGAACCAGTTCAAGAAAAAAACTTTAATTTATTCAGTGGTTTTAATTATGATGATATATTAACATATGATCAAAGAAATGATATACCAGAAGAAAAATATAAGTTATTACAAAAATTATTAAATCATATCAAAAAATATCATTGTTCTAATAATGATAAACATTTTGATTTTTTCTTACAATATTTTGCAAATATTATTCAAAAACCACAATTTATTCCTCAAATTATATTAATTTTTTATTCATCTGTTCACGGAACAGGCAAAAGTAACTGTACAAGATTTTTAGCTGAAGTTATTGGTAATGCATTATCTTTTTTTGGTTCGTTAAAACAAATAACTGATACACATACAAATGCACATTTAGGTAAATTAATGAATGTTATTGAAGAAGTTGATAATTATAGTACAAGACAATATGAAAATATTATTAAAGATTATTCACAAAGAAGTTATGCACAACTTAATCAAAAAAATAAAGATATTATTCAAATTAAAACTTTTGTTAGATATATTTTTACTACAAATCATTATAACGGTGTATATTTTGATAATGAAGATAGAAGATATGTTGTATATACATTTAATAAAATTTATGATAAAAATTATGTTGACGAAATTCAAGAAATTATGAATGATAATTATGTAAAATATCTTTTTGGTAAATATCTTGAAGAGTATGAAATAAAATATAATAACCCGAATGATTGGAATATTAACAGATATAAAAATGAAGATTACTATAATATGATGTCAGAAGATCCACTTAAAAACTTCTTTAAACAATTATATAATGCAGATTATATTAATATTGAAGAAGAAAATTCAAATGATGTAAAAATTGACGAAAATGATAAAGAATTTTTATTAATACATTATAATAAATTCACTGATTATTTAAAAGAATTTTGCAAAGATAATGGTGAAAAACAACCTAAAATTATGAATATTAAAAAACAATTAACTTCCACATATAAACATATTATATCTGAAAAAAGATTAAGAAAAAGAAAATATTATAAAATTAATCTTTTCCTACTTGGTGAATTTTTACACCAAAAAGAAATAAAAAATAATTATAATGGTTATACAAGAGAAAATAAAATTACTGAAAATTAATTAATTTTTATAATTAATGTTGCTAATATATCTCCAAATTTTTTTGTTCTATATATTAATCCCTTTCTCTTTATTGGTTCTAATAATCTATATTCTAAAAAATTTTCTGTTTTTTTTACTCTTTTTATTGGTTTTTTTATATTATATTTTTTCATCCATTCTCTTGCTTTTGTACTTGTATATTTTTTTTTTGGAAATCTTAAAGATTGTATTTGGGATTCTCCTCCAATTAAATTTATATTTTTCATTATATATTTAATAAATAAAATTTTACCTGCTAAATTATTATACAAATTTAAATTATAAAAATTTTCATTAAAATTTATTTAATTAATATTAAAATTAATATTAAATATGAAAAAATATACATATAAAGATGAATATCATGATGTTTTTCTTTCATATGAATATTCAACAAATATATACACATATATCCTTCATTTAAATATTTTTTATAAAACTCAAGAAGAACAATATAAAAAAATATCTTTATGTTATAATGATATTAATCATAATACTATAATATTATTATTTAATATATTAACAGATTATTTAAAAAAAATTTTTTATAATTTAAAATGTAAATCTCGTTATGATGAAAAAGATTTAAATCTTGATCTTATTAAAAAAATTAATTTATCTTTTATAATACATTATGTAAATAATAAAAAATTTTTAAATTGGAAACATGAAAAAAATTATAAATTAAATGAATTGTTTTCTATTCTTGATTTATAATGAATAAATTAAATTGTCACATATGTAATTTTAATACATTTAATACTAGAATATATAAAAAACATATTAATAGTAGATATCATATTTTAAATAAAAAAAATTATATTATATCTATTAAAAAATTATTAACTAATATAAATGATATTGATAATATAATATTATCTTATAAAAATGATTTAGAAAATTTTGATAAATGTAAATTATGTTATAATAAATTATCATATGATTTTTGTATTGATCATTATAATTTATGTTTTTATTGTTATTTTTCAGATGATTTTTTCTTTTGTTAAATAAATAAAATTTACATGATTTATTATTAGTAATATGTTTATATTATTTATTATTTTACTTATTATTTATTTATATAAATCGTATTTTTTAAATTAAAATTTATTTTTTTTTTAAATTTAATTTTAAATGTTTTGTTTTTATTGTACTAATTTTAATGCTTTTTTTACAATTTTATCTATTTTTTTTATATTACCATGTATAATTTTATTATGTATTTATAGTCCTAATTGTATTAATCATCAAGTACCAAATAATAATCAAAATATAGAATTAATTATTGTAAATAATTATAATGAAGAAAATGAACAAATCGAAGGTCATTAAAAAATATTAAAATTTATTTAATTATTATTATAACTTTTATTATAATAATTAAAATTATGTCTTTGCATTATACTAATTTAGATAAAGTAAGTATTTTAAATAAAAAATTTGAAAATTATAATGATTTTATTAGTAATGAATTTAGTATTTATCCATTTGAATTAGATGATTTTCAAAAACATTCTATTGAAAAAATTTTATTAAATGAAAATATTTTAATTACCGCAAATACTGGTAGTGGCAAATGTCATAAAAAAGATACAGAAATATTAATGTATGATGGTTCTATTAAAAAAGTACAAAATATAAAAAAAAATGAATTAATTATGGGTGACGATTCTACACCAAGAAAAGTATTGGGATTAGCAAGAGGAATTGAAATGATGTATAATATTATATTATCTGATGGTACATCTTTCGGTTGTAATGAATCACATATTCTATGTTTAAAATATCAAGTAAAACCAACGATGAGAATTGATAAAAGAAGAAACGCATTTTGTGTAACTTGGTTCGATAATAAGAATATAAAAATGAATTATAAACAATTTAATTTTAATATAAATAATAAAGAAAAAATTAAAAAAATTACAGAAGATTTTTTAAAAGAAAAAATAACTAATCATAAGAGTGAATTTATAATTTCAGTAAGAGATTTTTTAAAAAAATCTAAATATATTCAAAGAAATTCTTTATCTTATCGTAATTCTATTGATTTTTCTGAAAAAAAAATAGAAATAGATCCATATATTATGGGATTATGGTTAGGAGATGGTCATTCAAAAAATGTAAATGAAATAACTAATCAGGATGCAGTTATTTTAAAATATTTAAATAGTAAAGCAAAAGAGTATAATTGTTATTTACATCATAAGAAAGATTATACATATGTATTAAAAACTTTAAATAAAAACAATGGTGGTAGAGGTTATTATAATGATTTTATTGAAAAAATGTCAAAATATAATTTAATAAATAATAAACATATTCCAAATGATTATAAAATAAATTCAAGAGAAAATAGATTAAAATTATTAGCTGGTTTAATAGATACAGATGGATATTATTCTAAATGTTTATTATATGAAATAGTTCAAAAAAATAATAAATTATCAAATGATATTGTTTATCTTGTTAGAAGTTTAGGATTTCATTGTACTATTAAAAAAACAACAAAATATTGTTATTATAAAGGTGAAAAAAAAGAAGATATTTACAATAGAATATATATTTCAGGAGATAAATTAGATGAAATACCAGTTTTATGTAAAAGAAAAAAAGGTGAAAAAAGAGTTATAAATAAACCATCATTGTGTTATTTTTTTAAAGTAGAAAAAGTAGGTATTGATAATTATTATGGTTTTAATTTAGATGGTAATCATAAATATTTCCTTGGTAATTTTATTATCACACATAATACATTACCAGCAGAGTATTCTATTATTAATTCTGTTCGCCAAGGAAAAAAAGTTATATATACTTCACCTATTAAATCATTATCTAATCAAAAATTTTTTGAATTTAAGAAAAAATTTAAAAATATATCTTTTGGTATTTTAACTGGTGATATTAAATTTAATCCTGAAGCAGATTGTATTATTATGACTACTGAAATTTTAAGAAATTTATTATATAAAAAACAATATGATTCTGATAAAATTAATTATAAATTAGATTTAGATATTGATCTTAATAATGATATTCATTCTATTATTTTTGATGAGGTTCATTATATTAATGATCAAGATCGTGGTAAAGTTTGGGAAGAATGTTTAGTTCTTTTACCTAAACATATTAATTTGGTTTTACTTTCCGCAACTATTAATAATGCAGAAGAATTTGCATTTTGGTTACAAAAAATTAAAAATAAACCATGTCATTTAATCCCAAAAAAAGAACGCATTATTCCATTAAATCATTATCTTTTTTATACTACTAAATATCCGAAAAAATCCAAAACTGATAAATTTCATATTGATTTAGTTACTAAAAAATCTGATAAATTAGTTCATATAATGGATAATGATAAAAAATTTAATGATTTAAATTATGAAGAAATTAAAAAATTAAAAATGTATGATTTAAAGGCTAATAATTATTATAATAATGATGTTGTAGTTATTCAAAAAATGATTAAATTACTTAAAAACAAATCTATGTTGCCATCTTTATTTTTTGTTCTATCTAGAAAAAAATGTCTTAAGTTAGCACAATGTATTGAACATTCTCTTATAAATAAAAATGAAATGACTCAAATTAAAAATATTATTAATTATAATATTCATAAATTAGATAATCCAGATTTTTATTTAAAATCAAATGAATTTTATGAATTAGAACCTTTACTATATAAAGGTGTTGCTATTCATCATTCAGGATTACGACCAATTTTTAAAGAAATTATTGAAATATTATATGCAAATGGTTTAATTAAAGTTTTATTTGCAACTGAAACTTTCGCAATTGGTGTAAATATGCCAACAAAATCTGTTATTTTTACCGATATTAAAAAATTTACAAATACTGAACATCGTTTTTTTAAAACTAGTGAATATTTACAAATGGCAGGAAGAGCAGGTAGAAGAGGCCTTGATACTGTAGGTAATGTTATTCTTATGGCAAATATGTTCGATATGCCAAATATTACAAAAGTTAAAAATATGATGGCTGGAAATACAGAAGATATTATTTCTAAATTTGAAGTTAGTTATAAATTTATTTTAAAAATATTATTAAATAATGAATATAATTTTAATGATTTCTTAAATAATACACTCATTTTTAAACAAAATAATCAAGATAATATTGATAATCAAAATAGATTAAATTATCTTGAAAAATATTTTAATGAACTTAATTTAAATTTTGATTTTTCTATTTTTGATAAATATTATATATTAAAATATGAAACTGTTAAGTTAACAAAAAATAATAAAAAATTTATTAAAAAAATAGAAAATAATAAAGATTTTGATCAAAATTATAAATTATATTTGGAAAAATATGAATTATATAATGAAATGAATTATCTTAAAAATAAAATCAATGATATTGATTATAATACTTATATTTTTAATTCTTTGAAAAATATTTTAAATTTTTTAAATGAATATAATTATATTACTAATTATAATAATTTAGATAGTTTAAGTAAAGATAATATAACATTAAAAGGAATTATATGTTCTCAAATAAATGAATGTAATGAAATTTTATTAAGTGAAATGTTATTACAAGATTATTTTGATGATTTAGATGATAAACAAATATGTGGATTATTATCTGTATTCTGTAATACTAAATGTTTAAATGATGATATGAAAGTATATAATGTAGATATTCTTGATATTGATGATTTATTAAAAAATAAATTAAAAAAATTAGAATCATTAAAAAATGATTTTCAAAAAAAAGAAGAAAATTTAGAAATTTTCATTAATACCGAATGGGAATTAAATTTTGATATGGTTGAGTATAACTATAAATGGTGTAATGGTGATTCTTTCAATTCACTTAATTTTGATAATTATATTGGCAATTTTATAAAAGATGTTTTAAAATTAGATAATTTATTATGTACATTAGAAGTTTTATGTACAAATTTAGAAAAATATGATTTATATAATAAATTAGTAAATATTCATTCTAAAATTTTAAGAGATATTGTTACTTCTGAAAGTTTATATATTAAAATGTAATAAAAAAATTTATCATAATATAATATATATTCTATTATGATATTACAAAATTATGCTTTATTATATGAATTAAACACAGTTATATTATTTTTGATCATTATATATTTTTTATTTAGAATGGGTTTTTATAAATTTATGGGAATATTTATTTTTCTATTATGTTTTCTTTTTCACTTTTTTAGGGTACCAAAAATAAATAATAATCTTTCGAATAAATATATTTATTCTCCATGTTATGGCACCATTAAAGAAATAAAAAAAACTGATAAATATTTACAAATCGCTATTTTTATAAATGTAACTGATCCTCATATTCAATATATTCCATATAAAGGTCATATTAGAAAAATTTTATATAAAAAAGGAGAATTTAATCCTGCATATATTATGAAAAAGGGTAAATATAATGAAAAAATGATTTATCATATTGATACAATTAAAGGTAATATTATAGTTTCTCAAATCGCAGGTGTTTTAGCAAGAACAATTATCCCCTTTGTCAAAGAAAAACAATTTGTAGAACAAAATGAAGAATTAGGTCTAATAAAATTAGGTAGTAGATGTGATATATTTATTCCTATTTATAATAATATGAATATCCTAGTTAAAAAAGGTGATTATGTTAATGGAACATTTACTAAATTAATTGAATTCTTAAATTAATTGTAATATTCTTTTATTAAATTTAAATTATATTTAGTATAGTTTTTATTCCATTTTACATTAAATAAAAAACTAGAAGGTTTTTTTATATTATTTATATCACATATTCTATTTGATAAATATATATATCTATATTTATTATTATAATTTTTTAATATTAATCTTTTATAATTAAACATTATTATTATTATATTTATTATATGTATTTAAATTATAATATTATTTTTTTTTTTTTTTTTTAAAAAAATAATATTAATATATAATATAATAAAATATGAGTAACCCAACAAAAAAACAATGCTCTAATAATATTGTACAATTACCAATGGGTGATTTCAGACCAAGAAAAGTATTATATGAAAATGTAAAAGATAACAATCAATTTAGATTATATTTACAACAAAATGCAGAAAAATTAATGAAACAAAACTTAGAAAAAGTTGAAGCTGATGTTAAATGTTGCGAATGCGAAAAACAACCAGCTGAAATAAAAGCTTATGAATCGGAATGTCAAAAAAAACAAAATAATGAAAAAAAAGAACAAGTTGAACCAAGTTATTTAGATATGTTCAAATCTTTTTTTTAATTTAAATAAAATTTATAAAAAAATTAATTAAATATATATTATTATGAAATATTTAATTATAGTAGAATCTCCATCAAAGTGTAAAAAAATAGAAAAGTATTTAAAAGAATTATATCCAAGTCATGATTTTATAGTAAAAGCATCTGTTGGACACGTCATGAAATTAGCATTATCTGGTGTAGGAAGAATGGGTATTGATTTTAAAAATAATTATAACCCAGATTTTGTAATTGATACTAAAAAAAAAAAAGTTGTATCAGATATCAAAAAATGTCTCAAATATGTAGACAAAGTTTTAATTGCAACAGATTTAGATTATGAAGGTGCTAAAATAGGATATGATATTGCAAAAATTTTAAAAATGAATTTCGATGAAAAAAACAGAATTATTTTTAATGAAATCACAAAAAATGCATTAAAAAATGCTTTCGAAAATCCTCAAAAAATTGATATGAATATGGTACATTCTCAATTCGCTAGAAGAGTTTTAGATCGTATCATCGGTTTTAAATTAAGTAAAATTACTGCTAAACAATTTCAAAAAGGTGCTTCTGCAGGAAGAGTATTATCAGCAACTACTCAAATTATCTATGATAATGAAAAAAAAATAGATGAAAATATAGAAGATTTTCATTATGATATATATGCAAATTTTATTAATCCTAAATATACTATTAATGAAACTTTATATAATAAAACTTTTAATGATTTAAAAAAATTAAAAAAAATATTTGATAAATTTAAAAAATCAAATTTTTTAATTTCTAATATTATAGAAAAAAATGAATTGACTAACCCTTCAAAACCATTTATTACATCAACTATAAATCAATCATCTCCCTATAGTGTAAAAAAAACTTCAATGATTTTACAAAAATTATATCAAAAAGGTTTAATTACATATATTCGTACTGATAGTCATAAAATGTCAGATGATGCAAAAAATATGATTAAAAAATATATAATTGATAATTATGGTAATGATTATTTTCAATATCGAGTATTCGATTCTAAAAAAGTAAAAGGTTCACAAGAAGCACATGAATGTATTAGACCAACAAATATTAATAAAAACCCCCATGATTTAAAAGTACCAGAAGAAAAAAAAATATATAAATTAATATGGGAAAGAAGTGTTGAATGTCTTATGTCACCTGCTAAATATAATTCAAAAACATTAGATATAAAAGTATCTAATACAAAAATTATATTTAAAAAAAAAATTAATTATTATTATTTTTTAGGTTATAAAATAATATATGATACACTTGATAATTTAAATAAAGATGTTCATTTTTTTGATAAAATTAAAAATAATGATGAATTAAAATATTTAAAAATATATACTGATAAAAAATTTAAATCATCTGGAAAAAGATATAATGAATCAAAATTAGTAAAACAATTGGAAAGTTTAGGTATCGGAAGACCATCTACATATTCAAAAACAATTGATAATATACAGGATAAATATTACGTTGAAAAAAAAAATATTAATGGTAAAATAGTAGATGTTGTAAATTTATTATTAAAAGATAATAATATAACAGAAATAAATCAAAAACAAGAAATTAATGGTGAAAAAAATAAATTAGTTATTACAAAATTAGGTACTGAAGTAACAGAATTTTTACAAGAAAATTTTCCATTAATAATGAATTATGATTTCACATCAAATGTTGAATCAGATTTAGATTCTATTTCTTCTAATGAAAAAATATGGTATAATGTAGTTGATAATTATTATAAAAAATTATTACCAAATATTGAAAAAATGGAAAAAGAATTAAAAAATGTTAAAAAAGATAAAAAAGATAATAATTTAATCGGAGAATATAAAAATAAAAATTTTTATACTTTTATATCAAGATGGGGTCCAAGAATTGTATATGGTGAAATTGGTAATAAAGATACATTATATCTTAATCCAAATACTAATATTTCATTAAATGAACATAAAATAGAAGATTGTATTAAATTATTACCAAGAATATTAGGAAAATATCAAAAAAAAGATATTATATTATTAAAATCAAAAACTTTATATTTTAAATGGAATAATAAAAACATTCCATTAAATTGGAATATTAAAAATAAACAAAAAAATGAAATAACATTTGAAGATGCAATTTCAAGTATTGAAAAATATTTAGAAAAAAAATAATAATATTATATTATATATAATGTCATTAAAATTTGGTATCATTTTATTAATGTTAATGTTTTTTTTATCTGGTTTTGATAAAATTTTTAATTTTAATAATGTTTCTTCTGGTTTACAATTAAAATTACAAGAAAAACTATTATTAAGTTTACCATTATGGTTTGCAAAATTATCTATTATATTAGTTATACTTTTAGAAATACTCGCCCCATTAATTGTTTTATATTCTGAATATTTTAATAAATATAAAAAATATGCAAAATATTCATTATATTCTTTAATTATATTTGTTATTGTCGCTACTTACTTATATCATTTCCCTCCATTTAAAGGACAATATTATCCATTTATGTCTAATATGTCAACAATTGGTGGTTTATTAATATTATCTAAATTATTTGATTAATTTATCAAATGGAATACATACACTTAATTTTTTTATATCAATATATTTTAAACGATGAGTAAATGACAAACTTGTATTTAAATTTTGTTGTCTTTCAACTAATAATTTACAATATTCTTTATTCGGGAAATTAAGTAGTTTTATAACTTCTTCATTTCTCGCAACATATAATCTTTTAACTCCTTTTTTTTTTGATTTATCTGGATAAACTTCGATAAAAATTGTAATAATATTTTGATTACATTCATAATTATCTAATACAATCTCTTCTGCATATCTTATTTCATCAATTTGAATACCATTTGATTTTGTTTTTTTTAATTCTATTTTATAATCTTTATATTCACAATCCCAATGACGTTTATCTACAAATTTCCAATTTAGTAATTCACAAAACTCCTTTTCATATCCAGCTCCAGATTTAGTTACCCATTGATATCTTGGATTAAATATATTTATATTATTTAATAAATATTCTACAATTTCATTAATTGATTTATAGTCATTTAATAATTTAGTCATATTAATATTAAATTTTTATATTAATAAATTTTATTTTATATTCTTTCTAATTTTTTCCCTTCTACCTTTATATTATTTATTTTTAATATTTTTTCATATTCATTTTTATAATCATATGTACAATTATGTTCATATTTATGTATAATACAATAATAATTATGACATTTACATTCATATGGAAATAATGATTTTATTTTTTTATTACATTGATTGCATTTTTTTTTAATCATTTTATATTTAGTTTTTATATTTTTTTTTTCTCTAAACTAATATTAATATCATATTAATATCATATTAATACATAATTATTATATTAATATTTAAGTCCATTATATAAATATCAAAAAATAATATTTAATTTTTAATTTCATTATATATTTTATTATATATTTTTCTCATTTGATCAGTAGACATTGTTTTTGTAATTTCATCAATTAAATATTTTTCTTTGATTCGTAATAATTGTGATTTATTAAATCTATTTATATGTTTAGATGTATAAAATGACATATTGCTTCTTTTTTTTATTATTGATATAAGTTCATCACTATATTGTAAATGTGCTCTAATTGCATTTTCATATAATCCAAAACAATTTTTAGTGTAATAATTATATGTTAAATATTCTTCCATGAAATTTAAATATTTTAAATCTGGATTCATAATCTTACCAATATTAATTATTTCTAAACCTCTTTCCAGTAATATTTTATCTTTTTCAAATTCTTTTTTGAAAATATTACGTCTATGTTCTTCAACACCATTACTAGCATATGACATTATTATATCAATAAGATTAGGATGACAGAAAATATTTTCATCTTCATAATATGATTTATTTTCTATTTTTTTGAAATAATTACTAACTTTTTTTACTAATTCCATTTTTTTTAATTTAGAATAACCAGTAATACCTTCATTTTTACAGATTTTAATAAGTTCTTTTTTTGACATCAAGTGATATAATTTTGTCATGATTACTTTGATTTATAAGATTTTATATTAAATTAAAAAATTTTTAAAATTAAAAAATTTTTAAAAAAATGTTTAATAAATTTGATTCAAAAGTTATTTTTTATTATAAATATATTTATAATAAATTTTAATTTTAATAAAATTTATAAAAATATATAATATTATATAATTAATTATGAACTCTAAAATTAAAAATCTTTTGGGTGATATAAATAATTTAGATTTTAGATTAGATTGGAATGATTATTTTATTACTATCGCAACTTTAGTATCTAAAAGATCTAGTTGTGATAGATTACATGTTGGTTGTATTTTAGTAAAAGATAATAGAATTATCAGTACTGGTTATAATGGACATTTACCAAATGCAAGTCATAGAAGTATTATTCGTAATAATCATGAACAACTTACTGTTCATGCTGAAGTAAATAGTTTATTAGATTGTGCAAAAAGAAATACTAATACACTTGATGCTTGTGCTTATATAACACATTTTCCATGTTTAAATTGTTTTAAAAGTTTAATTACTGCAGGAATAAAAAAAATTTATTATTTAAATGATTATAAAAATGATAATATTGTATATAATTTGGCAAATGAATTAGATATTCATATTATAAAACTTTAATTTTAAAAATAAAATTTATTAATTATTATTTTAATTACTTAATAAATTAATAATGTTAGAATATTCTGATATATGGAAAATTATTACAAAAATATTAGAATCTAGTGATAAAAAATATCTTATTCGTCATCATATAGAATCTTATGATTATTTCTTAGATAATGAAATAACAAATATTATTAATGATAATAATCCTATTAAAATTAAAAAAAATCATAATAATAATGAATTAATAATTACAATTAATATAGTTAATCATAAATATAGTTTGCCATCTTTTTTTGATAAAGATGGTAGAAAAAATATTTTACTCCCTGAAAATGCAAGAAATAAAAAATTAACATACTCAATCCCATTATATTTAGATTTTGATATTGAAACTATTTATTACAAAGATAATAATATAAGTGATATAAAAAAAAATAAAGAAAATAATGTATTCGTTGGTAATATTCCATTAATGGTAAATTCAAAATATTGTATTTTAAGAAATGATTTTTATAATAAAGATGTAGACGAATGTAAGTATGATATTGGTGGATATTTTATTATTAATGGTAGTGATAAAGTAATAATCTCACAAGAAAGAATGGCTGATAATAAAATCTATCATTTTAAAATGGATACTGGTAAATATTCTTATATTAGTGAAGTTAGATGTAATAAATCAATTAGTAAAATGGCAAATGTTTTTAGACTAAAATTTTTAGGTGATAAGAATTTAAATGGTAAATGTATTTTTCATTGTTCATTTTCAAATTTAAAAGATAGTATTCCAGTTATAGTTTTATTCAAATATTTAGGTGTTAAGAATGATAAAGATATAATTAAATATATATTATATAATTATGAAGATAATCATGAAAAATATGTTGAATATATAAATTTATTAAAACCATCCTTTATTGACTATTATCAAAATATAGATGAAAGTACTCCAGAAAATTATATTAAAAAATTCTTAATTAACAAAACTTTATCTATTGATTATATTATTGATACAAAAGTTCTAAATATGTATGATAATAATGAACAAAAACTTTTTTATCTCGGTTATATGATTAAAGAAATGTTAGATATTATATTAAAGAAAAAAAAAATAACTGATCGTGATAATTTTGAAAATAAAAGAATTGAAACATCTGGTATTTTATTTACTCAATTATTTAGAAAATTGTATAATAATACAATTAAATCTATTAAATATGCATTACAAAAAGAAATTAATCCTAATTTAGAAATTCAAATTAATAAATATATTAAAACAAATATTATTGAAAATGGATTAAGATATTCTCTTGCTACAGGTAATTGGAATTCAAAAGTTGGTTCCGATAATAAAAAAATTGGTGTTGCACAAATGTTTAATCGTTTAACTTATAGTGCAACATTATCTCATTTAAGAAGATTAAATGCTCCTGTTGGTAGTAATGGTAAAATGATTTT
>Ga0181568_10002133_pt1 | contig 17993 bp, 36 predicted proteins | sample 101ome_20_FD_133758 | JGI IMG/M metagenome (GOLD analysis project Ga0181568, IMG submission 133758) | Coastal salt marsh microbial communities from the Groves Creek Marsh, Skidaway Island, Georgia - 101404AT metaG (megahit assembly) | ecosystem: Environmental > Aquatic > Marine > Intertidal... | reverse complement strand
TTAGATTTGTCTGAATTTAATTCTTGCTCTAATTTTTTTATTTCATCCTCAATTATAGACCTATCAAATCTTCCTTTATAGCTCCAGCCTAAATCAAAACCTCTGCGTAAACCTGTATGGTGGGCATGCTCAAACTCATTATTAATTCCGTCATTATACATTATAAATAATATTACACAATTTTATTGCAAAAACAAAATTTACATGGTATAATTAAGCCCGTATGTTAAATTGGAATCAGATAGATTTATCTTTCAAAGGCTTTCACGGATTAGAACCTTTTAATTACTGTATAGTAGATAATTTTTTCGAAACTGAAATTGCTGTTAAATTATCAAACGAATTTCTTAACTTTAATAATAAAGCTTGGCATACTTATAATAATGGCTTGGAATGTAAGAAGTCATGCAATGACTGGAATCAATTTCCAGAATTAACATATTCTGTATTTCATTTAATTAATTCTAAAAAATTTGTGGATTATTTAAAAGATAAAGCTCAAATTAACAAACTTTATTCTGACGCAGGGTTACATGGTGGTGGCTGGCATATTTGTTCTAACGCAGGCAAACTAAATCCTCATTTAGATTACTCTACCCATCCAAAACTTAAACTTGCTCGAAAATTAAACTTAATTATTTATTTAGAAAGAGAGTGGGAAGAGAGTTGGGGAGGGCATTTTGGCCTGTACAAAGAGACCGTAAAAAACAAATCAAAAATATTATGTCAAGAAATTGCTCCAACTTTCAATCGGGCAATTATATTCGACTCAAGTCAAAATAGTTGGCACGGAATAAGCCGTGAAGTAAAAGCTCCAGAAGGTTTTTATAGAAAAAGCATAGCTACTTATTACCTAACTGACTTAAATAAAAGTCATAACCCCAGGAAAAGAGCTTTATTTGCCCCGACAAAACAACAAGAAAATAACAAAAAAATTATTGAAGCTATTGAAAATAGGGTCAACGATCAAACATATAAAGATTCCTATATTACCTAATTTCTATTTTCAAATATGGAGTTTAAGTTGCGATCATTTGAAGAAATGCCAGGGAGAAAAGAGAGAATAGCTTTTAAAGTCTTTTTTTCAAAATTAATATGCTCACTTGAAGCTTTTTCACTATCTGAAAGCCTGCTCCATACATAACCCGACCATGGAGATTTTAGTGTGACAAATCTATATAAGGTTTGGTTATCGACAGAATCTTCAATATCAAAACTCCTATATAAACAGAAAAACTTAAAACGAAGAGATGGGTATTTTTCTCTAATTAAATTTATTAATTCAATAGGTGGGCTTGGGTGATCCTCAATAAAGAAAAGAACTGGTTTTTTATTTTTTTCGCAATAACATATCTCTTTATTAAACTGAGAGATTCTTAATCTCATATTATGCATAAACAAATCAATATCTAAACTTTTTTCGTGATTATACTTCGCCCAAGAAGTTCGAATGATGTTAAGTTCAAGATCTTTTCTCAATCCATGAAATACATTATTAAAGTTTGAAGAGAGTAAGGATACGACAGATTTATAAGGAGTATTGCAACCGTCAAAAGGCATGCGAACGCTTCTATTTTCTTTAAAATCATAAAGTTTATACCTTTCTAATAATACTCTAATTAAGCAAGATTGGCCAAAAGAAATTATTGAATGTCTCATCTTTGTTAATTAAATTTGTAATTAAATAATTTAATATCTTGAGCAAATTTTTGTTTTACGATGTCATAAGTTTCTTGATTGTAATAAGATTTATAAGACCCTTGTAGGCAACTTTTATTATTATGAGGCAGTTGTTGTCTTGGGCAATTAATTCTATCAGAAATAATATCGAAATCTTGTTGAAGACTCTCAAATCTCCCCAAAAAATCAACCATTAAATTATTATTTTCATCGCAAATAAAATGGTGCTGCTCCATCAAATGAGCAGGATCTATTTGATTTGGCATGCATTCATTAGGCTTTAATAAGAAATCTTTAAAAGTGACTGTTTTACCTTGAGTATAAAAAAGATAATCTGAGACTGCTCTTGACCAAGGATTTCTAACAAAGGCAAAACGAAAATAATTATCAATTTTATTTTTTGATAAAGACTCAATTTCATGCATGGTCAAATGTTGTAAATATCTTTTTGTTATAGGGCAAAGACCTAAAGCTAAGTCATAATTATAATAATTACTCCCAAAAGTTTTTTTGTCCCATAAATTATAGCCAAACGCTGATTCAATAGAGCTTCCTCCCGTCTTTGGAATATGAACAAAAACGAACTTATATTTCGATGAAATCATCAATACGTGAGAGCTACTGGTTCAGGTATAATTTCAAGTAATTTAGATTCTAAAACTTTTAGTTTTCGTTTGTAATTAGTTTGTGCAATTTCAAGATTATGGGAAATCTGTGGGTGTATTTTATATTTATACAAATTGGCCCATTCAGAAGCCGATAAATTGCAAATTTTATTTAATTCTTCTTCAATTATTGTTTTTCTATCTTGTGAATCTTCTAGGTTATTGTAATCTTCGTTAATCACCTCAGAGAAAGTTTGAAAACCGTCGCGATGTATAAGATCTAAACAGCCTTTAAGCCCATCCACAACAAAAGGTATGGCATGAGCCAGGGCGAACATGACTTTTTCACTATAAGCATTACATGTTATTGGGTTAAAACTTTCTTCTCGAATTCGTAAAAACCTTCCTTGTTTAATTGTATCCAGATCGAATCTACAATAAAATGGTTGGTAGTCCGTTCGCCATGCACTATTCCAGTATTGAAACATAAATTCATCTGGACAACTATTTGAAAGAATTTCATTACAAGTTAAAATAACTAAATCTTTTTCCAGCTCAAAAGCCATTTTATAAAAATGATCCATTAATTGATCAGATGAATAAGATTTTTGTTGCGAAGCGTTTAAAATTACAACACGTCCTGGTAGTTGTTGCTTCGCAAGCGATTCACAAAATAAATTGTGAGAGTCGACTGATAGAATACCATCAGTCGGGTATTCAAAAAAAATGTTATTTAAACGTTCGGATGAAAAAATAATTGGCATAATTTAAAGGGTCTTATTATACTGACTGATTCGCTCGCAAACTTCCCACAAAAAATCTGAGGTATGAAAATTTACACCTATGCTCTGCTCAATTAATTTATGCTCTTTTTCTGAAAGATTAAAGTTGCTAAAACGACTTTCATCTGTAAGAAACGGTTCTTCGCATTCTTTTTCTACTAAATTAAGAGCTTTAAGGATAGTGTTCATTTCTTTAGGGTATTTAGAAACTTCTATTCGAGCATCATCAAGAGTAAAGGCCCTCAAATTTTTGAGGTCTTCAAAAAAAGGGTGTTTAAAGTTAGCGATCATAAAAAAAATCTATCATTATAATAACTATTAAGCAAAGTACAAATATAAAAATAGGGTCATTCACAGTTAATTTGGGGGTTTTGGTGCCTTCATCCAGTGCGTTACATCTCCTTCTATAAAGCCTGCACACCCCCCAAAAACGTGTTCTCCTCCATTATTAAGTCCATAATATTCCCCAATACCTAAAAAGCCGTCTAAAGCGAAAAAAAATAATAATTCGGATTGTTCGGGCACCTCTTCTTCTATGTTTGTCCAGCAAATATGCTCAGATTTTTCTGCCATTTTTCTAGAAAGGTTTTCAAGGGCGTCTGAATAACCTTTATTATAACCTCTTTCAAAAAATACGTTTTCTGTTATTTGGGTATTCATACTGCTCTTTAATATCTTATAAGAATAAGAACAACAATCTAGTTTTTCTAATTAAAACTTTTCTATAAAATTAACTTTCGCCCTTCTCCTATTCGCTCTTTGTGTGCTTCCCCAACCACCTGCAGGCGCATTATTTGGAGAGTATCGATCTCTATCCTGAAATACTAGACCATAATGAGTAGGATCTAAAAAAGAGACTAAATCTCCCCTCAAAATAAGCGGTTCTTCACTTGCAAAGGTTTTGCCAACAATCTCGTCAAAATAAGTAGAGTCATCAAATTTTTCTTGCTCTTTTAATAAGTGTTTAGCTCCCGATAAAGAGATTGCTAAACCATGGCAGCATCTAGTATTTTCAGATTTAAACCTATAAACTGGGCGACTATCTATAATTTCTTTTGTTTTTACAGGTGAATCTAGACTGCATGCCCCTAAGTAGAAAATACTTTTCGATTTTTTCTCAAAAGACGTTAAACTTTTAAGGGCAAAATACTCCCAAAACTGAATATCATCTTCAAAAATATAAGACCAGCGCTTTTTGCTGGAAATTATATTTTTTAATATATTTACCATGCTCAACCTGTTTGAAAGAATACCACTATCATTCGGAACAACTTCAGACTGAATTACATCAAAAGAGACTTTTTCAAGCATACCCTTGGATTCCACCGCCCTTTCTGAGTTATGATCTAAAGATAATAGATAGGCGTTTCTCATTTTTTAATTGATCTCACGATTGCCATTGCTCCTTCTGAATTTTTGGTCATAATTGCTTCTCCTGTTACTAGCAATATTTTCCAAAAGTTTTCACGTTGTTTTACATATACTACATTAAGTGGATTAATGTAGAATTTTTCATTATTTGCGTCTTCTATTGTTATCATTTGTCTTCTTTGAATTTTATAAAAATTATTTCTTTGATTTGGCAAAACCTTCGTTCTACATCTTTAATTTCCGAATTGATTTTACTGAAATTTTGTTTATTTCTTTTATTTACTGCCTGAAGTATTTCTGAAGAGAGCTCAGAGAGCTCTTCTGCACACTTCAGGAAAACGTGTTTTTCTTTGTCATCTAGTTTCATGAATATCTTCTATATTAATATTTACGTGATACTTATCTTCTGCTTTTGATATTTTTAGAGTAATTGAGTCGTGGTTTGCAAGAAATAAAGATCTGTTGACAATATCCGAAACTTCGTCAATATGACAACCTCCGAAGTTTATACCCTTTTTAATCTTATAAGTTTTTTCATAAAATAAATTGAGTAAATCTTCTGCCATTTCTTCTGGTATTGTTTGTTTTTTCATTATAAAAGTTCATTTTTAATTTTAGGAAACGAGTGCTCATAAAACAGGCTAATTGCCCTATCAAGCTCTTCGTGGAGATTGGGAGGGTTTTTGTAAAAGAGAATTTCTCTAATTAGAATTTCAGTAATATGAAGCGACATTAAGATTGGTGAATGGTACTCATAAAACATTTTGTATTTTGAATTGGATTTATTTATAAGTATTCTAAACTTAGAGTATGGGTCTAGTTTTGACAATAAGTGAAGCTCGTGCTGTTCAAAGGCAATAATCTCGAATGGAATTGATTTTTTGGTTTTACTAAGTTTTGAAATATTATCCTGCCACTTCGTGGTGTTCTTCTTTGTATTTTTTGAGTCATTATGTTCGCCAATTGCCTCATACATATCTTTCTGGGTTTTTAACGCAGAGTCAATTGCATTTGAAGCTAAGTTGGATAATTTGTCTATACTTTCGAAAATCAATTCTTCATCCTCAATGCCGAAATCAAAATCTGAAAAATCTAGTAATTCTGGCGGAAGAATATCTAAAACTAGCTCACTAAGTTTTGCGGCTAAGCCACTAACCGAATCTGAGTCGTAGGAATTTGAAGTTAAATCATAAGCTATGATCCACTTCATTAAAGCATTTCCTACGCAATTATAAAAAGGTTTTGTTATAGGGTGATCTGATCGCAAAGAGTGGTGAGATATATCTTTAGCATTATTTCCTGAATAATCAAAGTCTTCGCTCAAATTAGTGCATGAAATGAAGCCTATTAACCTATTAAAATGTTTTAATGCTACCCCGTAGTCAAAAGTTTTATGCCCTAAATCTTCCGACATTATTTTTGTTTCTTCTAAAGTAGGTAAACAGTCAGAAGTTAAAGCGCACACCTTAACTTTTGAAACTATATCAATGGATTTGTGATGAAAATCGGATAGCAACTGATTGCTTTCTACATAAGATAAATTAAAATTTACATCAACGTTTTTTGTAATCTTCTCTTGTCTTGAGTTTAATAACTCATAAGAAAAGTTTTCTGAAAAAGAAACTCTATGCCCTGGCAATTCAAAATCATAATTTAACTCTTCTCCCTGAAAAAATAAAGAAAAGGGGTTTTGGTCTCTTGCTAATTCTTGAAGCAATAATGAAAAAAATCTTTGCAATTCAAATTTTATGCTTGTTTCATTCCAGCCATCTGCCAAAATTTCTTCGCTTAAATTATTAATTGTAATTATTGAGCCTGAGCGAGACTTTATAGAAGAATTTTCTATTTCGGTTATTGTTGGGGAATAATCCTCTAAAAAGTCCGAAGCCGAAAGATTCGGTTGGTACTTTATCAAAAAAGACTTTTCAAGCAAATTTTTTGTTTCGATTTGCCAATCTGCGTTTGTTGAGTGGCTCAACTTATCATTAGCTACTTTTCCGCCAATACCCATTTGGCCTAACCTAACTCCCGAACCTCCTAATTGATCGTAGGAATTTCCATATACAAAATATTTATCAAAAGAGTTGAGTCCATCTTGATCCTCGAGGTGAGAAAAACCTATACCATCATCTTCAATGATAGCTTTATCTTCAAGCAAGGTAATTTTGCAGAAAGTTGCGTCATTTTGTACGCAATTTTTTACAAGTTCAGTAAATGCCTGAGGAATTGTAACTGTAGACTTAAGTATGTTTCTTAAGTTTGCACCTGTGCGAACTTTAATTTTCATCTACAACCACTTGGTCCGCAAACTCTCTCTCCTGTACCCAGGTTTACGATTACTCTTTCTCCTGTAATAATGTTTGGCTTTAACTCTACTGGATAGTCATAGTTATTGCGTTTTAAATTGATTCTATTTATGATTGTTCTATAATCAGAGCGCAACTTTCTTTCTGGGTGAGTCCAATGGTTTCTAAACAAAGCCCCCAAATAAGGCTCGTCAAAAGGATTTGTGTTCGCCACAATAACAACTTGAGTTTTTCCTTTTGGATTTTTAGTAAAAAACATTTGTCTCTCTAGTTTTTTGTTTTGAATCTGTTGATGCTCTTTAACAACATAAATTCTGTCTTCAATGGAAAATTCTGTTAATTTCTCTTCAAATTTAGAATGATTCCTTCGCTCTAAAGTTAAGAATAAAGAGTCTGGGCAGTACTTAACATATCTAGCTTCAGTGCGAGTTTCGTAATCCTCAGAATAAAAAACCCTGAAGTTGCGCTCTTCCTGATCTTGGTTTGCGAACGTAAACGTTGCAATAAATAAAAGTAATGTATATATTTTCATTCAGAATATGGTTTTACGTCTCCATGCACCCTCATTTTTCCGTCTTCATATTTGCCTACTAGTCTTCTGTAAAGCTCAAGCTTAACACCTTCTAAAGCTCCCATGATATCGTTATAGGTACGATAGCTCTCATGGTTCTGTCGAATGTATTCTGCAACCACTTGATGGATTGCGTAATTTAAATCTCCAGGATTATCCATAATGGATTCACTGATGTTTTTAAAACCTGAATCAATAGTTTCTTTTGCTTCTTTTGTTATATATGGCATAATGTGATTATTATAGTAATAATACGATCGAATGTCAAGACTTTATTTAAAGGATATTTCTGCACCTTCTTCCCTTAATTTTCTTAAAAACAAAAAACGAGATAGAACGTCTTCTTTTAAGAAAGACATTCTAAAATTTTGAGCCTGCGTATCAATGTTATTATTTTTGTGGCAATATAAATAATTAGCTAAAGGTCTAAAATCTATTTTGAAATAAACAAATAAATTAACCCAAAAATATTCATCCATTGGGGCAAGTTGTTGAAGTTTTTTATACGCTTCTGTTTTGGTGCAATGGCTGTAAATTTGACGAAAGTCTTGCGCATTAATGCAAAAAAACATAGCTTGTTTATGGAAATCCTTCGAGTTAATTATGAAGCCTTTTTCATTAAACATCCTGAGGTTCCATAAATTTTGATTTATACCTACAAAAGGCTTTCTTTTATCATAATATTTTTGATCATAATGGGCTTTAAGTCCTTGTTTGTTTTGAATGCAAAAAGTACTCTCTTGGTTAAAACTTATGAAACCTTTTGATCTCGACAAAGGAAGCATGTCTCCGCTAAAAAGATAAACTATGTCTGCTCCCCTATTAAATAAATCAAAAAATAACAAAAATGATGCCTGTACTAAGCTTTTGTCACCCCATCGTGTATAAATAGTAGGAATAGCATTCAGAGGTAATGAGGTTTCAAGTGGTCGTTTTGAGTGAGAAGAAAACAGTATTTCATGCCCATGTTTTTTAAGCTCACTGGACAAAGTGAGCCATACTTTCTCATTGAAAATTTTATTGTAGGTTAAAAATGCAAAGCCGATTTTCATTGTTAATACCAAAATTTCTCTTGTCCGTGGTGTTTGCCACTATTGCTCCAACTAAACATCCAATGGTGTGCTGCGTAAGCTTCTGGATGTGTTTTTGAAAAATCTTCGTGACACCTCCACATTTCTTGATATCCATAAGGATATACTTTCTTGGTATCTGAACCAATTCCATCCTCTTCGCCACATTCTACCCCTAAGTTTTGCGTAACAAACCATGGTCCATATTTCCAATCAGCAGTTAAGGATCGATCTCTATTCCAAGAGCTATCAATTAATTTTTTTAAATGGGGGTGCCGTGGGGTAGAAGCTAAAAATGCCCCACAAAGTTTTCGAGGCGTTTCTTTGCATATGACAAATGATTTTCCCTTAAGGAGAGAGTCTATACCCCTCAAGCATTCAAAATCTGTATCTATATATACCCCACCAAAACGATATAGAATATGGAACCTCAATAAATCACTTTTTTCCGAAAAAGATTCGCAGGATTCCAGTAATCTTTTCAATCTTGGTTTTCTGAAAGTAAACCATTTTACTCGTTCGTCATCCCAGATTTTAAATTCCCAATCTGGGTTTTTTTGTAACCAAGAGTTGTGCCATTTTTTATAATAACAATCTAAGCGAGAATCGGTTAGTGTGCTTGGTGTAGTATCCCCCATCCATATCTGATGAAAGGTTTTTGGGATAATGGTCTCGCTCATTATATCTCACACTTAGAATAATCTTCAGTAAACCAAATAGGCATAGTAAATCTTGCCCAAGGTTGCCCACCGCCAGAAATCCTTCTGACTCCATGCATATGATTCCAGTCAGCAAGAAATAAAGAAAGTTTTCCTGTCTCTGGCCTCACTTGGATATGAAACTTTGAGAAAAAAGTTTCTCCACCTTGATAGTCATCATTGAGATATAAAACTCCACCAGCGAAGCGCCAATTGTATTGGCTTCCTCTAGTATCCCTAGGTCTTCCATCAAATTCAAATGAATCTGCATGCAGTCCCATATCTTCGCCATTTTTCCAAAAAACAGTGTCTGTATATTCTGGGTATAGATTTTGCTTGTTAAAGAAGTCTCTTGCGGCCATAGTCGCATCAAATCTAAAGCTAGAAATAATTTTTGCAATATCTGGATCCTGATGCTGTTCGTGTTGTTGTATCTTGCCCCATGGAAAAGTCTTATCTTTAAATCGAGCCTCTCCATTCTCTTTTTGTAAATCTTGTTTAGAGATGAAGTCTATAATTCTTTGGCAGTCAACGTCAGAAACAAAATTAGGTATAGCCGTAACCTGTTTAAGCGATTGGTCTACTTCAAAGGATTCTAGCTCTTGATTGATTCTCGTTTCGCTTGCTCCTTGAGCCCTTAATTTTTCAATTTTATTTTTGAAAGTTTGATCCATAATTAAAACTATTATATAATGAAAAAAAGTATTTTGCAAGAAAAAAGTGTATATTGTATTAGAATATGATTGCAAAAAATGTAAGAAAAACAGTATTCGGGTTAATCTATGGACAGCTAATAGATTCCACAGGAGACCCCAGCGATGAAGCATGTATAAAAATAGATCGGCTCGCTCGAAAAATATACAAAAAAATGAGCGACATGCAAATTATTGAAATGTATAATGTGCATAAAACTCAAAAAATTAAAGAATACTTATACCAAAATTTGAACGAATCTATGTTTATGTATTGGGTAAATGGCAGCCCTCAAAAAAGAGATATACGGCTTAAAGAATACGTTAATTATTATTATAATAGAATGAATAATTTAGAAATCGCTGCGATTTCTGAAAAACTTGGCTTAACTTAGTATTCTGATTCCTCAACCTGAGCAATCATAGCATTAAGGTTTTTTATCGAATTATCCATCTCGTTTTTTAATAAAAGAGTTAAGCTCTTCAGTTCTTTTAAACTATCTAGCGAAATTTCTCTTTCTTCGGGCTGTTTTTGAGGTTTAATTTTAATTAAATCTTTAAGGGTATGAATTTGCTTACAATAAAGAGAAGATAGGTCTTCATGGTCTTTGAGGTGTTTTTTGCAGAACTCTAAAAAATCATTTTTAGTATTTGCCCCAGCTTCAACTAACGCGGCTTTTTTTTCTACATGCTCGACGAAAAAAGAAACTTCCGCCTCTTTATCTATTATATTGAATAAAGTGAAATCATACGTATCCCATAGCGTCTGGATATCAACATTATTCACAAGTTGAAATCTTTGCTTTTAATTCTTTTAACTGTTCTCTTAAGACGCTTACTGCTGTTTTGAGGTGTCCGCAGTCTTCGGGTTTAATCTTTTTTTCAATAAGATTGATTTCTTCATATAGAAATGACATTCTTAGTGCATCATTATATAATTGGTCTCTTTTCATTTGTTCCTGATATTTGTTAATTTGCTGGTTCATATTCATCGTTTAAAAACTTGTATAATAACTGAAATTCATTTAGCCCAATGTATTTTACAAAATACAAACAAAACTCCGCTAGTCTTGCATGGCTCCAGTCTTCGTTAAAAATAATCTCGCCTATCTCAACGTAATCGCCATCCTGCCATAACTCAGTTAAAGTAATAAAATCTGTTTTAGTTTTTTGCTTATTCATGATATTTTATAGTCTCCCATTTGTTTGAAAATCTGTTATATTTTTCTATTGAAATTGTCTCAAGGTTAAGATGTTTTTTCTCATTCATGTAATCGTGAAAGGATAATGCTTGTTCTGCGCTTTCTGCCATGTAATAATGAAAGCTTGTTTTTATTGCATGGTCGTGCCTATAACGAATTCTATATTCATCTAATTCTACAGCCATGGCATACGAGTAAAGTCTAACTTGTCTTTGTGTGCAGTAATATAATCTAATGCATACTTAATTGCAAGAATTTGGTTTCTTACTAATAATGTTTTATGTTCATCGTCTGAAGCTTCAATGTTTGAATAATCGCTCAATATTTGCCTTAAGCAGCCTTCGCACTCTTTGACTCCTTCTTCCTTCCCTTTTAAAAATTCAATCTCTAGCTGCTCTTTGTTGAGTTCTTTAATTAAATCTCCAGACGCAAAATCTTCTTCTGCGTCTTGGTATCCTTGGTTGTATCCGTCGAGAAAATCTTCTGAGTGTTCGCTCATCTAGTTATACTACATTGGTATTGTAGTAATGTCAAGTCATTTTTCATAGCCAAAAAATAGGAAGTCTTCTTTATACCTTGCATAAACTTCGTCTTTTGTTTGTGCATTGTGAAAATCTTGAATGGTATTAGAGTCGTTCTTAGACTTATTTCTATTGTATCTTAAATTTTTACTCCAATTCTTATGTTTAAATGAAAATCTATCGCAAATATGATCAAAAAAAGCATATAAGTTTTCATGTCTACCTAATAAATCTACAGTTAAAGAATTATTATGAACTATAAAGTCTTTTTGTGGTAAAAAATGATCTTTTCGGTAAAACTGGGGATCTTGTTTGTTAAAATAAATGGATGTATTTTTTCTTTTAATAAAATCCATTAAACTTCCTGAATAAGAAAAGTTTAATTTAAACCATTGCCATTCAGATACTATTTTTGTATATGGATTTCTTACAACAGAAAAAGAAAATTTTGGGTCGAGGCCATAAAAAAATAAGGCTTCATTGTATGTTGCGTGTTGTCTAAATATATTATTTTTTTTATCCCAGCCCATTAAAAATTTTTCACAATCATAGGGTTTGGTTTTAATAGAATCCCACAACAACATCTCAATACTTGAGCCAGCTGTTCGAGGAATATGGATAAAAAGCAGATTTTGACTAGGTAAAAACATTTACTTCCATTTGCAATAATTTGGGTCTTCTAGGCGTTTTCTTCGCATATAGTCTCTTTTTTGTTTTCTTCTCTTTTCAAGATTTTCGTTATCATATTTTTCTTGAGCTTTTTTTTGTGCTAATTTACCTTTTTCAGTAGAAAGGTATTTTTTTTGTCTATCGTCCACTTTGATTGCGACTTCTTTTAATTTTTAAATTAGGCTAAAGCTTTTTTTGCTTTAAGCCCGTTAGATCTGAAGAGCTGCGAATCTTGTCGCCAAGACCATCCACCATAGTGATATTAAATTTTTGCATGACTTTCGTTTCAGGTATTTCTTTTAAACTTCTGTCGCCCCCGTTAGCAAAAATATCTGGTTGAATTTTTTCAAGAGATTTACATACGGTCTGATCTTCATCAATAGATAAAAAAGCTTCATCTACAACTTTTAAAGCTAAAATAATTTTTAATCTATCTTGCTCTTGCATGAAAGGTCTACCCTTTTTTAAGACGCATTGTTTGTCATTGTTAACGATGACAATCAGTTTGTCTCCTAGTTTTTTTGCTTCTTCTAAATATTCTAAGTGGCCCACATGAATGGGATCAAAGTATCCACTAACTGCTACTGTTTTCATATTGTTGTATATAGTCCACTACTGTTTGTTTTTGTTTTTTATTTTTTTTGGGGGCTTCTGTTTTTTCCAGTCGATTAATTCATAATTTTTCTGGAACTGCTGTGAAAAATTATTTCGAGGGGTATCGCCTTTTCCATTACTGTTTTTACTCATAAAACTTTTTGGTGAAGCCATACCGTGCAGGAATTATTTTTTTTATCTTTTTGCAATTGATTTACAGTATATTCACTTGAATCGCACTCAAGCATAAATGTATTCAGGCGGTCTAATTCTATTGTGATTTTAGTTTCAATAATTTTATGAAAGGTATACTCATTTTTTTTAGCAAGCTTTTCTTGACTCTCGAATTGAGAATTATACTTTTGATAAAACTCTGCCATATTTAAGACTTTGTTAAAGAAATGATTCTGTCATGACGAAAGGATCTAAACTCTTTCCTGCCAAAACAAAAGGCTCTAAACCCTGCATTGTTTCTGTGTTCTGACTTGTTTCCAAATGAATGGTCTAATTGTGGCTTTGATATTTCATAAGTCTTTACCTTGCCTGTGTTATTTTTATAAACCAACAAAAATTTTTTAGAAAAAAACATGTGGTATAAATTTTTAAATGTATTTTGGTTTTTATGTTTCATGCTCGTATTATAAATATAAAACAATCTGAAGTCAAGAATTAAAAAAACAAACCCTATGAATATTGTTTACGGAATAGCTTGATAATATATCATGATTTTTAATATTGCTAAGTCCGTCAGAAAGATACTCGTTGTGCCTTTTTACATTTTTCATATTGACAACTTTTTGATGTTTTTTCTTGTTTTCTTCCGAGCGATCTTTTAAAAACCAAGATCGATATTTATCTACTGAGTAATCTGGAAGTTGGTAATTAGCTTCTTTGGGGGATAGGAATCTTGGGTAGCCATCCCAACTTCCACAAGTCTCTTTAAAGTCTTTGTTGTCCATGAAGTATGTCTCACTCGCACGTTCAGTTGAGAAATTTTCCCAATTTTTAGATGCTTGTGAGCCAAATTCTAAGTTAATTGAAACCGCTTTATCTTTAGCTCCTTGAATTGGCCAAAAAAGTTGATTTTGCTCAAAAAATATAAGACGATCTACGAAATCGCTATCTTCATATCCCCAGCCTCGATATTGATTAGAATAACCATTAACGTTCTGGAAAATATTGTTTGCCATTTTCTGGCCTCCAGCAACAATAAACCAAAAATAATCTTTGTCTGTATATGTATAATCTACGTTTCTCAAGGGTAAAATGTCTACGTCATGCACGATAACATAATCACAAAGGTTCGCATTAAATAAATAATGTAAACCTATATTGATTGAACGCCCCCTATTAAATAAACCACCATCTATCTGTTCTGCTATTACAATATTATAATCACTTTCTTTTAATCCGTGGTTTTGCAGAAGATAATTTGGTAATTCTTTCAGCAAAAGTTTTAAATAAAAGCTTCGTGCCCTATAAGGGATAATAATGGATAATCTCATGCACGAGATTATATAAAATTGGCATTAAGATGTCAACTTTTTAACGGTTGCTTGAATATCTTTTAAGATAGCTTGGATTTCTTGGTTATTATCGCCCCAAGCTGTAATCGACCATAAAATTTCTGCGGCGAGCTCTTGTTTACTAAGTTCTAAGGCGCTTTTAATTTCCATACATGCAATATCTTTCCAATCAAACAATTCAATAGATTGAAGTTCGTCTTCGGGTTCATTGTGGACACAAATTTCATAGTGATTATCTTCCGTTTCTAATACATACAAAAAGTTTTCAACTTCGTGTTGCTCGTCCTTGCAGTATAGTGAATCTAATTCATTGATAACCCTCCTGAAAGACAAGTCTGCCTCTACGACTGTCGAGCCCTTTGAGTTTTGCATGTATTTTTTGTGAATACAATTAAAAACTAACTTGTAGTTCACCGAATTTAATAAATCTATTATGTTCATATTTGATTCTATCTAAAAAATTTTGGAGACGTTTGGAAATTATTTATTGGTTTTTGACTCTGGTAAAAATTAATTAATATATTTTGTGAATTAATCGCTTGATGTTGTATAAAAATTGTTTCTTTTAACTCTTCTACTTTTTTGGTTTTTTGATAGTAATCCCATAAAAAAAATGAAATTAATAATAATAGACATAAAGTTTTAATTTTTTCAGTCATCATTAAAATATTACACTGTTTTTACTCGAAGTCATTAATATTTAATGGGGGGCAGAGTAATATTAAGTCTACCAAGGAATTACTTAAGACATCCTTAATGCCTGGATTGTCGCTAGACATATATATTGCCGCCCTAATACCCTCTTCGTCGTACCAGTCAATTTTGAGAAGCTTTCGGGATTCCATGGCCTCGTGGAAAGTATTATCAAAGTGATAATTTAAATATCTTTCTCCGATATCTTGCATTGTTTTAACATTAATTTAACATAATCATAGGTATATTGTATGGCAGCAATTTTAATATCTAGGACTTCAATTTCTGCTTGTAATGCTTCTAGCCTAACATGGTTTTGATCTGAATTTTGGGATGAGTGACTCAACAAGTGATTAATTTCGTCTTTCATAGCGTCAGTAGCAAAAGAAAGCAACTCTTCTTCTCTGTCTTGTAACATTGTAATGTGTGCATCTAAAACGTTTTTTATACAGCCTAGAGCCTCGCGATTTTCTTCGTCTTTTTTAATATAAAACACTTATATTGTGTGTGTTTTTATTGATAAATCTATTTTTTTTAAAAAAAACCTTGCCTAGTTGTAGCTGATTTCGATATTTCGTGATAGACTCCCAAGATAAATCGTTAAACTCCCAATCAACTATGTGTCTATTAAGACATCCTGTAAGCCATCCAAACCCCCTACTTGCTGATATATAATATAAGCTATTGGCACCAAAAATTAAGTCTTCATCAACTGTTCCTGGTGGGTTTATTAAATTGAAATACGGAGAAAGTAAACCTTCTAACTTCACAATATATTCTTTGGATTCTTCTGAGTACAAATTATAATGTAACCCCCACAATAAAGCGCAAGAACTAAATTTTTTGTGCAAATCTTTTTTCAGTATTAAATCTAAAATTTCTTGTGGTTGAGGAGTTAAGGGATCTGTAATCATATCTCCCAACCTTAAACCAATTGAAAGGCAAGAGTGGTACTGATTGTTTCTATATTCTGGGCTTTTTCTTTTAATGATGTTAGATAATAAATTGAAGTCAACATTTTCTACGCATGGCTGCAGTTTTGCGAAAGATCTTTCTTGTAGTTTTGCTCCGCAATTATTGATATATTGAAAGGCTATACTAGATTGTGGAAATAATAAGCCTTTTTTTAATTGAAACCTAATAATATCTGCAAGATTATAGGTGTTATTCCAGGTATGATCATCTGCAAATTTCAGCATGTCTACTTCCTTGTATGGTGAAAATTAGATAAAATAAAATACTCAAAAAATCTAAACAAGTAGATGGGGGATAGTACAGTTGAGCAAAGTTTTTGATTATTATCTACTATCTCGTGATAGAGTGCGGGACTATTTTCAATTAAATGAATTTTTTCGCTTAAGTCTGAAAGGTCTCGCTTGATAGGAATGTAATTTTTATAAGGCTTAAGCATGTCTTCCCACGGAAAGTAAAAACACTCTGACCAAAAAAACACCCTTCTTGAGAATAAAAAAGGATAGTTCTTTGTGCTGTAGTTATGGCCTTCTAGATCTATTAAATATTTATACCTTTTTGCGTCGTTAAAAGAAATTTTTTTAGTTTTTTGTTCGTATAATCTTCCTGTTGATAAAAATTCTAATCTTGCATCTGTTTTACACATCTCTTCAAAAAGTTGTCGCTGGGGTTTGAGTTGATGACCTTTGCCAACATAACCAAATCCAAAAACTTTATTAATAAGGTGGGGGGATGTGTCTTCCTGGATTGGAGCTAGTCTGTCAAAATATATATCCGTTAAAGTTTCTGGACCTACTCCATTATATAAATTGTTTACGGTTTTAACCCCAGAAAATTTCGGATAAATATCTCTAAAGTTTTTATTTATGTTGTTAACCATTGAGATAAATATACTGTCATGGGTTTCTTTCGAGATCCGCTTTTCATACGTTGGGCATTCACAAGTCCAGCCTTCATAAGAAAGAGTGCCGTTTTTTGATGAAAACTGACAACGGGTTTTTGGGAAAAACTCATCTATTAAGTTTATAATTAATTTATCCATATTAGCTCTCGAGTATTTGATGAAAGTTGTTTGAGTGCATTCTGTACAAATGAATCCATCTTGAGACATTACTAGTATTACAAACAACTGCTTTGCATGAAGCGCCAATTAAAATAGATGCAAAAAAATATTTTAAATCGAGTAAGCGATTCTTTTCTAATAAAAAGTGGCAACCTTCTTTACCAGAGATCATAGAATTTTCTTTAATTCTAAAAGGGTTTTGAGTAGAATTTTGTAAAAATTTAAAAATTTGCTCTTGATCTGTCTGAATTAGCGACCGTCTTATGTTAAGGCTAGTCTGTACGCTCGTACAAAGTGAGGAAAAGCTTTTTGCGGGAATATAATTTTGCTCTATATACTTATCTGTTCCTCGGTAATAACAAAAGATTGTCTCTTCTGGTTTAATGTTATATTTTTTAATAAGGTACTCTTTGATTTTTAAAATTTCAATTGAAGGGCGAAACCATTTGTTTATGCAACCAAGCAGTTCCTTGGGGTTTTCTTCAGTATAAGTAAACCTTGGACCTCTGCTGAAATCTATATTTCTTATCTCGTTAATATTTAAATTGACATGATTATCGTAATTAAATAATTCTTCATATAAATCTTCATCCGTTCTAATTTTAAGCCTTAAATATTCTGATAAAGCTTTTGGGAAGCCAAATTTTCCTTCTGTTGGCTTGTCAGAAACAATCCCTTTAGGGTAAGAAGGTTTATACATATCAAAAGTCTTTGAGAAATTAACAGAAAATGGCTCGCAATTATTATGTTTAATGAATTTTATTATTTCATATAACGATACTGAACAGCAAGAAAAAAAGCCAGCATCATGGTCTATAAGTAATTCTTTTTGGTTTTTCATTTAAAAAAATAGATGTGGGGAGGGGATACTGTATACCCTCAACTTTCAGTGTGAACAGCAGTTCTATGAGTCTTACTCGCACTACGCTTGGACTGGGAAATCCTACCTCAGACATTTGCCCATCGGTACTTCACCAC
>Ga0181568_10002131_pt1 | contig 18002 bp, 19 predicted proteins | sample 101ome_20_FD_133758 | JGI IMG/M metagenome (GOLD analysis project Ga0181568, IMG submission 133758) | Coastal salt marsh microbial communities from the Groves Creek Marsh, Skidaway Island, Georgia - 101404AT metaG (megahit assembly) | ecosystem: Environmental > Aquatic > Marine > Intertidal... | reverse complement strand
TCCGCATGATGGCCATGTCAGCCCTCTTTATCTGATGCGAGGATTGCATGATGCCATCCATCATCAGCATGGTTATGTCAAAACCTCTTGCCCAGTAACCGCTATCACCCAAACCGGAACAGATATTCAAGTCACGACCCCAGACGGCAATTTTACCGCCCCACGATTGGTGCTGGCCGCAGGGCTTGGCAATCGTGTTCTGGCCCCCTTCCTAGGTCTAGAGCAAGCGGTCAAACCGCAACGCGGACAGATCATGGTCACTGAAAAACTGCCTGTTCAGATACGTTATCCTATGGTCACCCTTCGCCAGACCGCAGAGGGATCAATCATGATTGGCGACAGCCACGAAGACGCTGGACTTGATGTGTCATCAACGCGCCCTGTGATGGCAGAGATTGCCAGCCGTGCCCAACGCATTTTGCCATCCTTAAGCCAGGCTCAGATTATTCGCAGTTGGGCGGCGCTTCGCGTCATGTCACCTGATGGATACCCTATCTATGATCAATCCCCCAGCATAGCAGGCGCATTTGCCGTGACTTGCCATAGTGGGGTGACTTTAGCAGCTGCACACGCGTTGGACTTAGCAAGATGCATTCACGATGGGCATCTCAGCCCACATTTAACCGCATTTTCAGAAAGACGATTTGATGTTTCGGCAGCTTGATACCCCCTCATCAGAGATCACCATTTTTTGGGAAGATTGCCCCCTTTCCGCCTATCAGGGTGAGCTAGTGGCTGCTGTTTTGCTCCGCCATGGCATTCACAGCACGCATCATGGGCAATCAACCGGATCACGCGGCCCCTATTGCATGATGGGGGTCTGTTTTGATTGTCTTGTAGATGTAGACAACCAGAAAGCTATCCAAGCATGCCAGATAATCGCCAATGACGGCATGCGGCTAAACCGCCATATGAACATGGCCGGAACAGGACACACCCATGACGCCTGATTACGATGTGATCATTGTTGGCGCGGGTCCAGCAGGAATGGCTAGCGCTATCACAGCACGACAATCTAATTTATCTGTATTGGTGTTAGATGATCAACCCGATCATGGCGGTCAGGTCTGGCGTAAGATCCGGCAAAATCACCAACACCATCAGATGCGTGCTTTTCTGGGGAAAGATTATTGGAAAGGGCATCAGCTCACCAAGGATTTCCTTAATTCTGGGTCAGACATCACACATCAGGCTGTGGTCTGGCAAATATCTCATCCTTTGTCTTTGAGTGTGACCATCGCTGGGATAGCCCAAAGCCTGACTGCACGGGCCATTATCCTTGCAACTGGCGCCTATGAACGTCCTGTTCCTCTCCCGGGATGGCATCTGCCAGGTGTGATGACGGTTGGCGCTGCCCAAACCCTGTTGAAAGCCAGTTCAAGTGGGGCAGATGGAGCCGTGTTTGTCGGCACTGGACCTTTATTTTATCTCACCATCACGCAATATCTTGATGCTGGTTTTTCAATTGCTGGGGTATGTGATACTGGCGCTAGGCTAAACTCACTATCAACACTTGCAGCTTTACCTTTGGCTCTTACTCAACCAAACATGCTCCGGAAGGGGCTAAGCTGGCTTCGCCGTATCAAAGCTGAAACCCCTTATTATGCTCATGTTTCTGATATCCGGCTTGAAGGTAAAGAACAAGTTGAGGCTGTTGCGTTTGCTTATGGCAAGGGCAAGACTAAAGAAAACATGCATATTCCATCGTCCCATGTCTTTTTGCATCAAGGGGTAATCCCTAATGTTAATCTCAGCATGGCAAGCGGATTAGCCCATCAATGGCATCATCGCCAGATGTGTTGGCATCCGGTCTGTGATCGCCATGGCGCGTCTTCGGTTGAGGGGATTTATATCGCTGGGGATGCTGGCGGAATTGCGGGGGCTGGCGCGGCGGTGGCATCTGGGCATATCACTGGCGCGGCCGTCGCAAAGGCATTAACCCTCGCCACATCCCCTAAAAGAGCATTATGGCAACATCGGATCAAACGGTTACATCACCGCGCCTTGCGCCCCTTTCTAGATCAGTTCTATGCGCCCTTACCGGAAACGCTCATCCCAAGAGATGAAAATACGATCATTTGCCGTTGTGAGGGGTTAACCCAAGCCGAAGTCACCACCGCAATTGGCATGGGGGTGGCAGGCCCTAACCAGCTCAAGGCTTACTGCCGGGCTGGGATGGGACGTTGTCAAGGGCGCATGTGCGGCTTAACGGTTCAGGCATTGCTTGCTGACCATCACAAAACCCCAATTCAGGATATGCCATATTATCGTCTTCGGCCGCCGGTTCGGCCAGTGACGATTGCGGAATTGGCAGCGCTTCACCAAGCGGATCACGATATCTCAGGATAACTCAGGCTATTTGGATTTTGCTACCATACGGTCACGGAACCGGTAATACTGCATCGTCAATGGCAAAAACCACGGCGTCCCCTGATAAAAAGGCAAACTCCGCATTACCTGGCTGGAAAAGACCGTTTCAGCCTCTTCACCTAGGATCATGGCCGCAGCATTTTTACCTAGCCATGGCGCCCAAACGGTACCGGAACCACATAATCCTGCGGCATAAATCACCCCCTTATTGACGACCAATTTAGGAAGCTTATCAAAAGGAAATGCCACTGGCCCTGCCCAATGATGCGTGATGCGAACATCGCCTAGATCAGGGAAAATGCCTAGCAATGCATTCTTTAACCGAAGCTTTGATTGAAGCGGATCGTTACTGAACCGGCGCCCACCTAAAAGAATACGGTGACCATCAGGGGTTGGCCGGTAGTAATATCCTAAATGCAGGGCTTCACCAAACATATTGAGACGCGGCATCAAGTCTCGCACCCTATTCGTGCCTAAGTCTTCGGTCACGATAATTTCAGATATCACCGGAATTAATCGCCGCCGCAACCATGGTAAGCCTTTATCGGTATAGCCATTAGTTGCAACAATAACATGATCAGCCGTAATAATGCCGTGGTTAGTGTCAACACGAAACTGCGTGTTTTGGTGCACCACCTTGGTCACAGTGGTTGCGGTAATAATGGCGGCGCCGGCCTGCTCAACACGATCAGCCATACCAAGCAGAAGCTGGGCAGGATGAATACTGCCAATATCTGGCCTCAACACCCCTGCCTGATATTTCTGGCTTACGGTATGTTCTGCCATCTGCCGTTTATCTAGCACCCCTATTTCAATGCCATATCGGCGGTTTATACGGTCTGCTTCACGGCGCATAGCTTCCGCATCAAATGGCCGAAGATAGCCAACCACACGGCCTGAGGCCTGATGCCCACAAGCCAGATTTTCATGGCGGATAATTTCTGCCAGATTTGCCCGTGCCGCTACTGCTTCTGACTCAAACGCATCCGCTTGGGTAAGGCCAAAGCGGCGGATCAACTGTTCGCGTGATAGGTGCAGATTACCGCTGGTGATGCCGCCATTGCGACTAGAAGCGGCTTCACCAATGCGCATTTTATCCAACACCACCACCTGTCTTCCCGCTCGTGCTAACGGCAAGGCAGCAGCAAGACCCGTAAGCCCTGCGCCAATAATCACTACCTCAGCTTGCGCAGGGGGAGTAGCCGTTTTTCCGGCGCGTGGCCCGGCTTCATCCCACCAATAGGGGGTATTATGACCCTGCTCACTCATCCTATAGAAATCCTCATCATCCTAACGCCCCTCCTTAAAACTAGGTGCCTCATTCTATCTTATATTGAACTAAGCCACATGAACTTCTGCTAATCATTTATAAAAATCTTTTCGGTTTAAGTATGCACAAGAATAGAGTCCTAAGAGGTGCATTTTGATGTCCTACTGGTGCATTTATGCTATCATCACGGGATGAAGTAATGAGGCGTGCCATTTGATGACAATTTATAATCTTGGCTCAATCAATATTGATTACATTTATGGTATGCCGCATTTGGTATGCCCTGGGGAAACTCTTGCGGCAACCCGTTTTGATTCCGCCCTTGGCGGCAAGGGGGCCAACCAATCCATCGCTATTGCCCGTGCAGGAGGGAAAGTGTTCCATGCTGGCATGATCCATCGTGATGATGATGACTGGTTAACGGATATGATCGCGGCCGGGGTAGACACGCATTTTATCACTCGCGGGGATACACCAACGGGTCATGCGATTGTTGCTGTGGATGATGCGGGGGAAAATCAAATTATCTTAGCCCCGTTAAGCAATGCTAGTTTAACTGAGGATATCATCACCTCAATCCTGACTATGGCAAAACCAGGGGATTGGGCGCTCACCCAAAACGAAACCAATTTAACCGCACCTTATCTGAAGGCGGCGAAAGCACATGGCTTATTGATCTGTTATAGCGCCGCGCCCTTTGTGGCAGAAATGACAGCAGAGTTGTTGCCACTAGTGGATTTGCTGATCATCAACGCGATTGAGGCAGAGGCCCTCAAAGCCTTAGGCAAACCTGTTGATCATTTGGGTGTTCCACATCTCATCATTACACGCGGCAGTGATGGGGCAGATTATGTTGGCAAGGACGGCACTTATCATGTCGCTGCCAAACCTGTTCAAGCGGTTGACACTACAGGGGCAGGAGATACTTATCTGGGGTATATGCTGGCACAGCTTGATCAAGGGGTGGGTATTGCTGATGCAATGTCACTGGCCGCCGCCGCTGCCGCTATTCAGGTCACGCGGCACGGTGCTAGCGCTGCTATTCCAAATATTCACGAAACCAAGTCAAGCCTAACAGCTAATCTCACAAAGGCATAAATGATGGAACGCCAAAAAATCATTATTGATACAGATCCCGGCATTGATGATGCCATGGCTATTCATTATGCCTTTGCCCATCCGAGGCTTGAGGTCATGGGGCTAACAACAATTTTTGGCAATGTGTTTGTTGAACAGGCGACGAGAAATGCGCTTTTCCTAACCGAACAGGCAAAACAACATATTCCTGTTAGCGAAGGGGCAAAACACCCTTTACGGATGCCGCCAAATCCGCCATCGCATTATGTGCATGGTCATGAGGGTTTTGGAACATTGCCTGCACCAAAGCCCACACGCAAACCTGACCCTAGGCCAGCGCATGTCTTTTTGTCTGAAACTCTCCGTGCGCATTCTGGTGAAATCATTTTATGTCCTGTTGGACCGTTAACTAATATTGCAAAGTTGCTGGAATATGATGCAGAGATTATCCATCATGTAAAAAAACTAGTCATTATGGGTGGAGCGGTAGATTGCGCAGGTAATGTTACAGCCCATGCTGAGGCAAATATCTGGAATGATCCTGACGCCGCCGAAGCGGTATTTGCCGCTGATTGGCAAATCGAATTAATCGGCCTTGATGTCACCAGCCATATTACCTGTAACGCTGAAGATTTTCGCCAGGTGGCTAGCGCTGCGCCCGTCATTGGCGGCTTTCTCGAAAAGATCACTGCCTTTTATATCAATTTTTATCATAGCATCATGTCGCGCCACGTGTGTTTGTTGCATGATCCAGCGGCACTGGTCAGCGTGACCGACCCATCTGCGTTTGAATATGAGGATATCCCTATTGGCGTCATTACCCAAGGCGAGGAGATCGGCGCCACAAGACCCGTTGATCATCGCCGTGCTGTCAGAGTGGCTAAATTCGTTGATGCTGAAATGGTGAGAAAAAAATTTCTGGACATATGTGGGCAATGCGACACAATAAATTGATGCTTTTACAAAGCACAGGATGGGACATTTTAGTATGTTGGTAAAAACCGTTGATTATCATGATATTAATGCCAGAAAAATGCTGGCGTCTTCACTTCATGATACGGGTTTTGCGATTCTTGTTAACCACCCTGTTTCGCCTCAACGCATTGATGAGGCCTACACCCAATGGGGTGCATTCTTTACAGATAGCAAAAAACACAATTGGCTTCGTGATCCTGAGCTTCAGGATGGCTATTTTCCTTTTAAATCTGAAAATGCCAAGGATGCTCCTGCCAAGGATCTAAAAGAGTTTTTCCATGTATATCCTTGGGGACGGGTGCCACCAGAATTAGAGGCGATGACACGTCAGCTTTATGATGATTTGTTTGCCGTAGGGGTGGAATTGCTGGAATGGTTAGATGAAGCATTGCCAGATGCGATCAAGAGGAAGCTTAGTGATAACCTTGGTGCAATGATGCAATCAAGCCAGCAAAGTCTATTTCGTATTCTTCACTACCCACCTCTTCAAGTTGACGCCGAACCTAATGCCATCCGCGCCGCGGCGCATGAGGATATTAATCTGATTACGCTTCTCTTGGCTGGATCAAAACCTGGGCTTGAGGCCATGGATCGTGATGGAAATTGGCACAGCATATCTTGTGATCCAGGCATGATTACCATCAATAATGGGGATATGCTGGCGCTAGCAACGGATGGGTACTACCCATCCACTAAACACCGGGTCATCAACCCGGTAGAAGACACAAACTCATCGCGCTATTCCATGCCGATGTTTTTGCATCCCCGACCTGAAGTTGAACTCATCCCCGGCTTTACGGCGGAAATGTTTCTTCAGCAACGGCTTAGTGAAATTGGACTGAAATAAATTTGACAACAAACTCTAGGAGCTATCCATGCGCATAATTTCTTTTTTAAAAATGATCGCCACGATTGGAACAACGGCATTTTGTTTAAGCATCAGCCTTGTTCAGGCGGCAGACATCAAACCTGCAGTCATTTATGATATGGGGGGTAAGTTTGATAAATCCTTTAACGAAGGTGTCTGGAACGGAGTGAAAAAATTCACCGAAGAAACTGGCATCGAAGTGATGGAATTCGAAGTCACCAACGAAACCCAGCGTGAACAAGCCATGCGTCGTATGGTAGAGCGTGGGGCAACCATCGTGCTTGGCGTTGGTTTTGCCCAAGCGGATGCGATCGCCACAGTAGCGGCAGAAAATCCAGATGTTCAGTTTTCAATCATTGATGTGTTCTGGCTGGATGCCCCTAATTTGCGCCAATATGCTTTTAAAGAACATGAAGGCAGTTATCTGGTCGGGGTGGCCGCCGCACATGCCAGCCAAACTGGTAAAGTGGGATTTGTTGGCGGTATGGATATTTCCCTGATCCGTAAATTTGCCTGTGGTTATGTTGGCGGCGTTAAATCAGTCAACTCCTCTGCAACGGTTTATCAGAATATGACTGGCACAACACCAGCGGCCTGGAATGATCCTGCCAAAGGGGCAGAATTGACAATGAGCCAGATTGATCGCGGTGCAGATGTTATCTATCAGGCAGCAGGCGGCACAGGTATTGGCGTCATTCAAGCCGCAACAGATGCAGGAAAATTGTCTATCGGCGTGGATTCTAATCAGAATGGCATTGCCCCTGGATCAGTCCTGACCTCTATGCTCAAGCGTGTTGATGTTGCTGCTTACGAAACCTTTATGGATGCCAAAAATGACACTTTCTCATCTGGCGTGTTGACGTTAGGTGTTGCTGAAGGCGGTGTCGACTGGGCGCTTGATGCCAACAACGCTTCGTTGATCACTGCTGAAATGAAGGCTGCCGTTGAACAAGCACGCAGTGACATTATTTCAGGCAAAATCAGCGTTCATAACTATGAAAGTGATCAGGCCTGCCCATATTAATTCATATCTATTGGCTATATCTGACCTGATGGTTACGCCCAAATATGAAAAAGGCAACCCTTGATATGGCAAGATAATATGATGACGCAAAACCCATCTTCGGCGAAAAGCAACACTAAGTTGCCTTTCGCCATTTCCATGTCTGGCATCAATAAACACTTTGGCCTTGTTCATGCTAATCGTAATATCGACCTTGATATTTATAGGGGAGATATTCACGGCATTGTCGGCGAAAATGGCGCTGGAAAATCCACGTTAGTGTCAATCCTATATGGATTTTATACGGCTGATAGCGGCACCATCAGCCTTAATGGTACATCCCATCATTACAATAGCACCGCTGATGCTATCGCCGCAGGGATAGGGATGGTGCATCAGCATTTCATGCTAGTGCCAAATTTTTCCGTTCTGGAAAATATTGTTCTTGGTCATGAAGGCGGCGTTAACCTGACCACAAGTATGACGAAAGCGCGGCAGATGCTAGAAGACCTGTCTCAGCGCTTTGGGCTTAATGTTGATCTAGATGCAAAAGTAGCGGATTTGCCTGTCAGCTTGCAACAGCGGGTGGAGATCCTAAAGGCGCTTTTCCGTAACGCTAGCATTCTGATCCTTGATGAACCCACTGGTGTTCTCACCCCCCAAGAAACTGATCAGCTGTTTGTTATCCTTCGGATCCTTAAGGATCAAGGGGTAACTATTCTGCTGATCACGCATAAATTGCGTGAGATTATGGCCGTCACAGACCGCATTTCTGTGATGCGTGATGGCGCGATCGTTGCCCATCTAAACACTGCTGACACTTGCGCAGAGGATATTGCCCATCTGATGGTTGGGCGTCCTGTTTTGGTGGAAAAACAATGGCATCAGTGTGATAGGGGCGAAGCCGTGGTAAAGGTCAGCGACCTTAGCCTTAACGGGAGCGACAATGAGGCTAATCCCATTTTATCACCCCTTGATTTTGAGGTTCATGCCGGAGAGATTTTTGGCATTGCTGGGGTTGCTGGAAACGGGCAATCCGAATTGCTGGAATTGCTAGCAGGGATCATCCCACCAAGTGGCGGCAGTATCGATTATCATGGCCAACGCATTGACGCTAAAACCCCGGCATCACCCCTTGATATTAAATCCCTTGGTGTTGCCCATGTGCCCGAAGATCGCCACGCTTCAGGTATTATTCTTCCCTTTAGCGCTGCTGAAAACACCATTCTTGGCTATGAAGATGCCGCCACTTCTGGCAAGTGGAATATGTTTACCTCACCTGCCTTAATCCACGAACGCTGTTCTGGCTTGATGCAGGATTTTGATGTTCGGCCACCAAATCCACATTTGAAATCTAGCCTTTTTTCTGGCGGTAATCAGCAAAAGCTGGTGTTAGCCAGAGAGATGTCAGCAAGGCCAAGCATTTTGCTAGTGGGGCAACCGACGCGCGGGGTTGATATTGGGGCGATTGAGTTTATTCACCATCAGTTAATCGCCATGCGCGACGCTGGATGTGCCATTATTTTGGTGTCCGTTGAACTGGACGAAATCATGAGCCTGTCAGATCGGATCATGGTGATGAATAATGGGAAAAAGATGGGCATTCTCAATCGTGATGAAGCAGAGGTAAAACATATTGGCCTTCTGATGGCTGGGGTGAAATGATGCGCCGACCTTTGCCCAAATGGATTGATATAGGCGTCATGCCAATCATCAATATTTTTGCCGCATTTGTTGTTGCTGGGATCATCATTGCGTTGATCGGCGAAAACCCAATTACCGCACTTAGTGTCATGGTCAAAGGCGCTTTTGTTTATAAAGGAGCCCTTGGCTATACTTTGTTTTACGCCACCAACTTTATTTTTACTGGCCTTGCGGTTGCGGTAGCCTTTCATGCCACGCTGTTTAACATTGGTGGTGAAGGTCAAGCCATGATTGGCGGGCTTGGTATTGGTATAGTCGCGCTTAGCCTTGATCCACTTTTGCCGCCATTGTTAGTGATCTTGCTGGCAATCCCAATGGCAGCAGTATTCGGTGCCATATGGGGCATGATACCTGGTTGGCTTCAGGCCAAAAGAGGCAGCCATATTGTCATTACCACAATCATGTTTAACTTTATCGCATCATCCATCATGGTATGGCTGTTGGCGGGAATGCTGATGGCACCGGGGCAAATGTCGCCCGAAACGCGGCATTTTGCCGAAGGTGTTGGTCTATTACAAATCCATCAGATTGCTAATGCCATAGGTATTCCAATGGCACGATCACCGCTTAACCTTTCCTTTCTTGTCGCCTTAGCCGCGTTGGTTGGGGTGTGGGTGCTGATCTGGCGCACGCGGCTTGGGTATATTATTCGCGCCACTGGGCATAGTGAAAAGGCTGTCATCTATGCTGGTCATGATCCTGCTAAAATCATTATGATCACCATGGCTATTTCAGGTGGGCTTGCCGGATTGATGGCGCTGAACGAAATCCTTGGTGTGCAGGAACGCGTGATCCTCAATTTCACTTCGGGTTATGGCTTTACAGGGATTGCGGTCGCGTTGATGGGACGCAATCATCCGTTTGGTATCTTGCTGGCTAGCCTTTTGTTCGGGGCACTTTATCAAGGTGGGGCTGAAATTGATTTTGAGTTTCAGACCATTACCCGTGAAATGGTGCTGATGATCCAAGGTCTAATCATTCTGTTCTCTGGGGCATTGGCGTTAATGTTTCACCCATTGATGGAACGGCTTTATGGGATGATTGCAGGGCCGGATTCTAACGCTAGCCCACCAAAGACAAAGAGGGCAGAACATGGCTGATATCTGGCTTCAGTTTCTGTTGACCATCGACGCCACTTTGCGGGTATCAACACCGTTAATTCTCTGCGCTATGGCAGGGATTTTCTCAGAACGCTCTGGCATTATTGACATCTCACTCGAAGGCAAAATGTTGCTTAGCGCATTTGCCGCCGCCAGTGTAGCAGCATTATCGGGCTCACCTTGGTTGGGGCTAGGGGCGGCGATATTGGTATCCATGATCTTTAGCCTTTTACATGGCTTTGCCTGCATCACCCATCGCGGCAATCAGGTCATTTCAGGATTGGCGATAAATATTTTGGCATCAGGGTTAACAGTCACTCTTGGCATTGCGCTATTTGCCCAAGGGGGACAGACCCCATATCTGTCATCTGCCCAGCGCTTTAGCGCAATACCTTTGCCTTTTGCTGATACGATGCGGCAAGTGCCGATTATTGGAACAATTTATGCAGAGATCATTTCTGGTCATAATCTGTTGGTTTGGCTTGCCTTGCTGTCTGTGTTTGTGACAAGCATAGTGCTTTATCGGACACGCTTTGGTTTGCGGCTTCGGGCCACGGGCGAGAAACCCGAAGCGGTTGATACTGCAGGAATAAGTGTAACCCGTATCCGCTATCAAGCGGTGCTTATCGCTGGCTTGCTTTGTGGTATAGCTGGGGCTTATCTGTCGATTGCCCATGGCGCTGGATTTGTTAGGGAAATGACCGCCGGTAAAGGTTATATTGCTCTCGCCGCTATGATTTTTGGGCATTGGCGGCCTGTTCCTGCTTTGATGGCGTGTTTGATGTTTGGATTTCTAGAAGCATTGGCCGCACGCTTGCAAGGGGTAGATATCCTTTTCCTAGGCCCTATCCCCACAGATTTAATTCTCGTTCTTCCCTATGTCTTGACGGTGGTGCTATTGGCTGGTTTCATTGGTCGGGCAACACCACCAAAGGCCATTGGTCAACCTTATGTGAAAGAACGCTAATCATGACGCAGCCTTCTTCCCTATCCTTAAAGGATAACGACAACGCCTTGATAAAAGCCGCGATTGCGGCGATGGCTTCGGCCTATGCGCCTTATAGTGGGTTTTCTGTTGGCGCGGCAATCCGCGACGAACATGGGCAAATTCATACTGGGGTAAATGTTGAAAATGCCGCTTATCCCCAAGGGTCTTGTGCCGAAGCAGGGGCAATAGCTGCTATGATTATGGCAGGCGGTCGTCAGATCACGGCTATTTCTGTTGCAGGAAAAGGGGATTTGCTATGCACTCCTTGTGGAGGATGCCGTCAACGCATCCGCGAGTTTGCAGCCCTCAAAACCCCCATATTCATTGCTGATGAAAACGGGTTCAGACAGGCGTTTACCCTTGATACCCTTCTGCCGCATAGTTTTGGCCCTGATCATCTCGAAAGATAAGCTGTCTAGTTATGCCAAAAATGCAAAAAAAATCCAACTTACCAGAAAAAATATGTCCTGTTTGTGGGCTTCCTTTTGTCTGGCGAAAAAAATGGCAACGCGTCTGGGACGAGGTGATTTATTGTTCAGAACGTTGCCGTCGCAACAAATCTTCAGATGAGATCAGTGATTTTTCGCGCCAACGCTGATGCGCTGAGGAAACCGTTTTCTATGCGTCCACCAAGGCACCAGTCCCCAGCCGCCGCCAGGCCCTTTTCCTGATCAAGCAAAAAAGCCTGGCCTGCTGGAAGAATGGCATTGGCATAACGCCATCTGTGCAATGCCAAATGGCTAGCCTTAGCCGCGTCAATTCCGGTTAGTTCTAATAATCTGCGTTTCATCTGTTGCTGAACTTTGTCAAGGTCTTGGTCAAAATGCTGATCTGACCATGCGTTACCAGCATGAACTGTCAATGCCGTTTGGTTAAGCCCACGATCAGGTTTTTGGCGATTATCAGCAACAAACCCTATCGGATCATCTGATGTGCCCCATCCTGCATCCCAATCCATGGGGATGATATGATCAAAGCCAAGCATCATAGTAAAGCAGGCTTGCATTTTCGCACGCCCAAGATCCTCAGCAAAACTAACCTCATCTGGCATTAACACAGCGGTTTGCGGCGCAGGAACAGTGCTGATGATCCAGTCAGCATTCATGCTATGGCCATGATCTGTTGTGATATTCCAGCTGCTATCTGTCTCAGGCCCAAGCGCCTTTACCGTTGTTTCAAAATGGAAATCAACCTTTTTGCAATGCTCTGCCGCTAAGGTTTTCACAAGCGCGTTTGCCGACCCTGCAAGCGCATAACTATCCCTTCTTTGGTCGCGTTTAACCGGCTGATTATTGGCTGAAAAAATCACTGGATTTAGTGGCCATGGCCGAAGCAATCCTGATGCCTGATATGGGGCAAGCCTATCAGCAAAATCATTATCACGAATCGTTAGATAAGCTGCACCATGATCAAACGCAAATGGTTCTGCGCGGCGATGCGCCATTCTTCCCCCAAGGCCGCGGGATTTTTCCAGAAGCGTAACTTTGGCGTGGTCTTGCAATAACATAGCAAGAGTGACGCCTGTTATGCCGCCGCCTATAATGGCTATCTTGCTCATATTCCCTTTGCTCATATTATTGTCTCTGCGGCTTTAGTTGGTTTGTTGTCCTTAGTGTGGTCACATCCCCCATGAATGGGGCTACCAATAATGTGATCCAAATAATGTGGCAGAGTGACGCGGCCTTTTGGATAGGCTGGTAATTTTGAAGATGAGAACAAGGCCAAAAAAGATGTTTTGTTATCATTTTCACCTGTCTTTTCATCGAGAGATTACCTTCTATCATTTCATGACCTAAACTGCCTTTTTTTGGCCTTTTTGTTCCCCTTAACAAGTCCCGTTTTCAGGCGTATATGAGGCTCAGAAACACCATTTACCCCTTATGATGAAAGATACGATCCATGACTATTCATTCCCTTTTTAAATCCGCCAATGACGAGTTCTGCCGTTACTCTGGCCTAACCGCTATTAACCGCCGCATTCGCATCAGCCGCATCATTTCTACTCTGGAACGGTTAGACAACCGCACCCTTGAAGACATCGGCATTACCCGTTGGCAAATCAAAGACCGTGCACGCCAGTTGGTCGATAACGACAACACACGTTCCGCGGCATAATTCGCCCATCATTTCTAGATCAGAGCCAGATCCCCATGGCTCTGATCAACTGCCTTGTCCCAGCGGTTGCGGTGCTGAGACCGCTGAAGTCATCCAGCATTTATCCAAACTTCCCCCAGTTACCTGTTTGACCACCCAGACAAAGCGATAAAGTTTATTGTCCTGGCTTTCCATTTCCACCAAAAACTCAACCTGACCCTCACCTTCCTGTTGTTTTAGAATACGATGATTACGGTGATTAATCATTGGGGCATAGGTTGGCGTTTTGATCATACTGGCAAAACGGCGATAAGGCCCAGTCACTGCCTTATTGTCCGGATGGGCAAAAGTCCAGGTTTGCAAGATACCTAAATCGTCTTCGACGCGGTCATTATTCTGAAGCGCCATCATCTGGATCTCCAAAACCTCCGCTGGGGCTATTTCGGGGTTAGGCATGATCAGATTTGGGTTTGCTTCTTCGGCAGAAGCCATCATGGTAAGACTAGCCATCATTACCATTGCCATCAGGCAACGTTTTACGCCTTTAAACATAGCATCATTCCTTTATCAGATTGATGCTATTTAGACTGGTGTGTAATCACCGAAGGTCAAGCGATAACGTGCGAATTAAGATTAGAGAAAAGGCAGACCGCGGTTAACCGCCAATGCCGCGGCAAAGGAAATAGCCGATGATCTTATCATCATGCAATTCCATTGAGGTGATGAAAGCTGTGATGTAGCCTTCAGTTGCGCATTTTGTGGCCATTTGCTTGCGAATAAGGTCTGGTGGAGAGATGACAAAACGCTCTTCCGGCGGCCAAGTCACGATATACCCGCGCCCCTCAACAAAGATATAATCTTCACTGGACGCTTCTGAATTGTCTGAACCATTGTCGGTAACCGAAGCATCATCAACAGAACTTGCCATTTCAAGGCTAGATGCCTCAGTCACATTGGCTTGAGCCGTCGTCTTTATTTCTGCTGAAACATGCTGACAAGACGCCATCACCACCCCAAGCACTATAAAGAAAAAAGCCTTTATGATCATATCTTGAGGCATGACCCGATATCGGTTAAGGTAGGCTAAACCAAAAAGGTTTTGGATAGATGCACTTAAATTAGTCATCACAGAGGAAAGATCCTGCCCAGTTGTTTGAATTATAAGATCACGGATTTACGCTTTCTGTCAATAGGACATGCTTTAGAATCAAATGGATAATACTTATATCTACTTTCATCTTTTGGGTCTCATTGATGTCATCATTGGGCTATATATATGGACATTACTTGCCTATATTATAGGAACATGGTTGATCGTGTTTCGCATTATCAACCCTTATCAGCCTGTGGTTAGGGCTATCCTCGGTGGACTTTCTGCCCTTCACGATCCGATTTTGATGCCCTTTCGTCGCCTGCAATATCGTCTTTTCCCAAATTTGGGTGGTCTTGATCTGTCGCCACTGATAACACTTTTGCTAGCTCAATATATTATTAGCCCTGTGCTGAAGGACATCATCACCATCATCTTTGCGAGCGTCTCATAAAACTTCTGTGATCGCATCTGCTATGTCTTGCGGCTGATTAATGTCGGCAAAAAGGCATTATCTGGCGTTCCAATCATATTTTTAAGATTTCAGTTGAGGCAATTTGGCGCTTATGATGATCGAGCTGAATATTGCTAATAGATCAATCTTAAAACCATGCTTGGCTTTAGGAATCAATTCAGGCTAAACAATGGGACAGCCAATCATGAAAATCACACCACAAAGTAGGAGCACCATCAAACATGAGCGCTAGGATTATCGATGGTAAGGCCTTTGCCGCCAATTTAACTTCACGCATTGGTGATATTGTCAAAGCCGCCATGGCCAAGGGCGCTACTCAACCCGGGCTAGCTGTTGTTCTGGTAGGTAACGATGCGGCGAGCGAAGTCTATGTCCGAAACAAAATCCGCACCACCGAGGCCAGTGGAATGGCATCGATCGAACACCGTTTGCCTGTCTCAACAAGCCAAGACGAATTGCTCACCTTGATTGACACCCTTAATAAAGATGATGCCATTGACGGGATCCTAGTCCAGTTGCCCTTGCCTGAACAAATTAACGCGGATGCAGTCATCAATGCTATTTCCCCCGAAAAAGATGTTGATGGGTTTCATGTGGTAAATGTTGGCCGGCTTTGGGCTGGCTTACCCTCTCTCGTGCCCTGCACCCCTTATGGCAGTTTGCTTTTGCTCAAAGATGCTCTTGGTGATCTTAGTGGCATGAATGCTGTAGTGGTTGGACGTTCAAACATTGTTGGCAAACCCATGGCACAATTGCTTTTGTCTGAGAATTGCACCGTGACCATTGCCCATTCCCGAAGCAAAGACCTGCCTGCGATTTGTCGTGAGGCAGATATTATCGTTGCCGCAGTGGGCCGCCCTGATATGGTCAAAGGGGACTGGATTAAGCCTGGTGCAGTGGTCATTGATGTTGGTATTAACCGCATTGAAACCCCTGAACGCGGAGAAGGCAAAACCCGACTCACTGGTGATGTGGATTTCAATGAAGCCAAAGCAATAGCGTCTGCGATTACGCCTGTACCCGGTGGGGTGGGGCCAATGACTATTGCCTGCTTGTTGCGGAACACTTTGGTGGCAGCAAGTCGGCGGCATGGCTTCTCTCTGCCAAAAGATATCATCTAACAAGCACGTGCGCTGGAGCTGTTTACCCCTCTTCCCCTGCGACAAGAAAGCCATTCCCCCTTTGGCTGTGAACAGGTTAGGATGAATTAAAATGTCTAAGAAAGATCATCAATGCTAGGAATGTCGTATATATTGCTAATCGTTGCGATGCTTGCTGTGGCTGGCGTGTTGTTCTGGGGGATCATCACGATGGCACGCGGCGGGGATTACAATTTTAATTGGTCAAATACGATTATGCGTTGGCGCATTTATCTTCAGGCCTTAGCAATTGCGATTTTTGTTATTGTGCTTTTGTTAAGTGGTGGTTGATAAAATATCTATCAGCCGTTAAGACGAATTGGTTATTTCTAAGGGTATCTCAGAATGGTTAAGCTAAATAAAATCTATACGCGCACGGGTGACAAAGGCGAAACTAGCCTTGTTAATGGTCATCGTGTGTCCAAACATTCTATTCGCCCTACCGCTTTTGGAACGGTTGATGAGGTCAATTCCATCATAGGTATTTGTCGATTACAAACCTCTGCCCTTTCTGACAAAACCTTTGATGACATGCTGTCACGCATTCAAAATGATCTGTTTGATTTGGGCGCGGATTTGGCTACCCCATTTGGTGAGGAACGTCCTGAGCAAGCCTTAAGAGTGACCCCTAACCAAGTTCAGCGCCTTGAGGCAGAGATTGATCTTATGAACGCTAAACTTGAGCCACTGAATTCGTTTGTTCTGCCGGGTGGTGAGGCTGCTGCGGCCTATGTTCACATGGCTCGAGCCATGACAAGACGAGCCGAACGTGATATGACACGTTTGTCCACTGAAGAACCTGTTGGTGATGCGGCAATGCAATATATCAACCGCTTGTCCGATCATCTGTTTGTGATGGCGCGTGCTATCAATCAACTAAATAGTGGTGATGTGTTATGGAAACCGGCAGCAAATGCCTGATGATGTTTAAAAAATAGAATTGAAATTTTAACCCTAAATCTTTTCTGATGATGTTTCATGGAGAGAACCGAAAATGAAAATACTGGTACCAATTAAAAGAGTGATTGATTACAACGTAAAGGTGCGCGTGAAGGCAGATCAATCGGGTGTTGAACTGGCAAACGTGAAAATGGCGATGAACCCTTTTGATGAGATCGCTGTTGAACAAGCGATCCGTTTTAAGGAAGCTGGCGCAGCGGATGAAGTGGTAGCAATTTCCATTGGGCCTGATCAGGCTCAGGAAACTATCCGTACCGCACTGGCGATGGGGGCTGATCGCGGCATCCATGTTCAGGCATCCCACGACACCGAACCTTTAGCCATTGCCAAGGTGATTAAGGCTATCACGGACAAGGAAAACCCTGGTCTGATCCTGATGGGCAAACAAGCCATTGATGACGATAGCAACCAGACAGGACAAATGCTGGCGACGCTTCTTGGCTGGCCGCAAGCAACCTTTGCCTCTGGGGTTGAGCTTGATGGTAACAGCCTTAAGATCATTCGCGAAGTGGACAGCGGACTAGAGCATATCACCTGCCCTATGCCTGCGGTTGTCACCGTTGATCTTCGCCTTAATGAGCCGCGTTATGCCTCGCTCCCAAACATTATGAAAGCCAAGAAAAAGCCTATTGATCAGATCAGTCTGGAAGATCTTGGTGTTGATGCAAGCCAGCGCCTCAAGACTATCAAAGTCGAAGAACCGCCAGCACGCCAAGCTGGGATCATCGTTGATTCGGTGGACACGCTAGTAGAAAAACTTACAAACGAAGCCAAAGTGATCTGATTGGAGAACCTCATGTCAATTCTTGTTATTGCTGAACACAACAATACCGAACTGAATGCATCAACCCTCCACACGGTAACCGCCGCCAGCCAGATTGGTGGGGAT
>Ga0181568_10002130_pt1 | contig 18007 bp, 24 predicted proteins | sample 101ome_20_FD_133758 | JGI IMG/M metagenome (GOLD analysis project Ga0181568, IMG submission 133758) | Coastal salt marsh microbial communities from the Groves Creek Marsh, Skidaway Island, Georgia - 101404AT metaG (megahit assembly) | ecosystem: Environmental > Aquatic > Marine > Intertidal... | reverse complement strand
TTTGTTACTAATCCAAGTTATGTGTATGTAAACGCCTTAGATGCAGATAACACTCTCAAAGTATATGTTACAGCAGGTAACAGTACAGTAGGTAATGCTACTATCTTAGTTAGTTATTCTTAAACAAATAACTCTTCAATATCAATATTAGTAAAACCGGGTTGGCGATCCCACTTTACAGGTCGTACATATTTTTTACTTTGGTCCAACTGGTGTGTATAAATTGTTTCGTGGTTTGATAACGATGATCTAATTGTATCTAATTCTAAATATTGATTATGTAAAAAATTTGTACACCAATTATATTTGGATCTATCTAATATTATTTCTTTCTGCTCTGAAAAACTAGAATGCCAGTCATCAGTGTACTTACAAATGTAATAACTTTGCACTTGCTGATCGAAATCTTTTCTTATAAGAAATATTATTCTGTCTGACACATCTAAGAGCTCGTTTAATAAATTTGCTCTAGGACTACTGGTTAAGTGGTATGGAAATACTTTTACTATACATTTTTTTGTTTTAGTAATATACCTTATTCTATCAGAATGTGATAATGCAAAACTCTCATGGAAGTACTCATCTAAGTTTTCGTAGCCTGTGTCTTTTTCTAATTGTTTGCAAAAATTTGTACTACCAGTTCTATATGTAGATAAAACTAATATCATGTATATTCAAACCCGTGTACTTTCTCTAATAACTCATAAAACATTGGTTCGCCTTTGTGTACATTTTCTTCCCATTCATCGTCAGCATTACTATCTGCATCATCACTGATATACTTATAGCAAATAAAATCTTTACCCAGTGTTGCACAGACCTTTGCTAATGCGTATGCTTCCATGTCTACTACATTAAATTTTCTACCTTCTAATAAATTTTGAAATAAGTCTAGTGCATCTAAGTCAGTTACAAACTGATCTTGGGTTCTACATATCAATCCATCTGTCCCAAAATTTATTATGCCTGCTACAGCAATATCATCGCCAAAAGTAACGCCAGGGCCATCTGTTATTAAACTGCAATCCATATCGCCTTGTACAAACGTTGTACATTTTACTAAGTCTCCTTTAGTTACACCGTGGGCGGCGCCAGCAGTTCCGTAATTTATAACTTTTTTTATCTCTGGATGTTCGATGAGATACCGAGTTAATACCATAGTTGCATTTATTTTACCAACACCGGTAAACAATAGTTTTTCTGGTGCGTATTCGGGTAATTCTGATGCTAATGCTGTTACTACTATTGTGTCGTTTTGTTTATCTCGTAAATGTGTAAAAAGTTCCGTTTGTTTATTTTCCATAATTGCTACATGCATCAAAATATTTTTCTAAATTTTCAAGCATAATTTTCCTTAATTTTTTCCATAATGTGCTGTGTGTATTTAACATATTTGATCTATTGTGTGCAGATTTTTTCGTAATACTTTCTATATTTCTCTTATACCCACTAACATTAAAATTTTGTATATTGTTAACACAATTTATTAATGCACTCATTTCATGATCATGATCGTTGATCGGGTATTCAGGGTATTCTAATATTTCATCGAATAGTTCAAAGCCTAAATCAGTTAAACTTCTATAAAATAATCCTTGTTGTTTACTATCTATAATAAAAGGGTGCCCCATCATAATTGGGTATATGCTTTTTTCACTAAAACACACTACCCCGTTCGCTGATGTAGATTCTGTTATCATGCTAAAATAAGATTTATTGTATACCCATATAGGATGATATCTTCTCCTATTATTAAAAGGTGTATCTCCTTGATAATTAAGAGCCCAGTTATTTAATGTTATATCATTTACTCTGGATAAAAAATTGTTGAAACACTCTTCTGATAAAAGTGAATCTATATCTATATTAACATTTCCATTGTAGTTTTTTAATATATCCATTTTGGTTCTATCATGAAATGTATTTTTATATCCTCGTCTGAATTCATCCCATTTTTTATCAGTCATGGCCAGAGAAGAAATGTGTCCTTTATCTCTGCTGTATGTAACTATGCCTTTATCTAAAATGCCTTCACAGTGTGTTAAAAAGAATTGAGTTATAGTTTTAATAGCATCCGATCTAAATTTTAAATTGTTAAAGATGAAGCTCTTATAAAAATCATGTTTGATATTTATTGTATGATAGTTAATGTTAACATTGAAAAAATTATTTATAAGTCTTGTAAAAAACGAAGGAAATGGTATGTGTCTTTCGTGTAGCGGGATACCATATGACATATCCATTATATAGCAGTTCGGTACTTGGTTACAGATCGAGGCAACCTCTACACAAGGTTCTTGACTACTATAAAGTATAAAAGGTAATCCATTAAAGAACACAGATGCTTTGATTGCAAGAATCTCCCAATTATGGTAACTTCCAATATCTATGATTCTCAATGAGTGTGTGTCGGTTTTGTTATATGTATAATCGCAATCTAAACCTACACTGTTTAAAATATACCTGAATGTATCTGGCTCCCATCCAGGAGTGTGTGCATTTTGGTCGTTCTGTTTAAGGTTAGCAAATTTGCTTTCGTCGTCACTGTGAGTCTTCCATCTAGGATCCTGCAGGCCTAAACTTGCAAGTGTTGTTCCGCTGTTATAATACTCATCAGAGTATACTTTGATCGTTCTCATCGGTAATAAAAAATCCGTATATTTTAGGTGTAGGTGTAATAATTTGATCGATAAAATCTTTACCGCATGTAAAATTATGACTTATGCACTCACCTAATTGATGCCTGCCTGGAGTATACTTGGGATCAGAAAGATCTAAATAATCACCGATTTTTTTATCTACGAGCCACTTGTTATAAATTTCCATTTGGTCGCCGTGCCATTCGTCGTGACTGCAAGCAGTAAAGTCGTACTGCACCCAAGGATTAAGTTCCCATTGCTGACTTATCATATCTTTGTAAACTAGTTCTTCGTCCTCTGTAACACTGCAAGTAAACAAGTCCTTACCGACAGTACCAAAATCTAATGTGAGAGCATTGCTAGAACGCACCATGGTAAAGTGTTCGTAATCTTCAGGTAACAATTTAATCTCTGTTCTTTTAGGTGAGTCGCATTTTAGACTGGTAAAGTATGTAGGCTCAGCACTGTCTATTTTTTCAATACTGTTTTCTACGCCTAACCTTTCATTATAGTGTACTAATAGATTTATGGATTGTAATTTGTTCCAAAGAATATTATGTGTTTCAGCATCAACTTCACCCCTACTCACTTTCGATTCGAGTTCTACCATTCTAGTTTCAAAATGATCGTGTAGTTCGTTCAGGTTTTTATCACGTTTATCAAAAATGTCGACCTCATTTAGTTTCAATTCGCTAGGAATATCAAACCAAATGTTTTCTCTGTAATCAGTGTTAAGCCATTCTATGATACAGTTCATTTCGTTTCTACTGGCTAAAACATCTTCGGTAGTTAACCCCTTATAAATGTCAGCGATCATTCTCCACGATTTTTTACGGCGCCTGACCATCAGATCATAGCAGATTGCATGTATTTTATATCTATATGCATCTATAAATTTTTTAGTAAGTGGCAAGTCGTTTAATTCCCACGTGACCGTTTGCCGCTGGTCAACTTCCATGATCTTTTCGGGTTCGAGGTGCCAGTAAAAATCTTCGCTGACATTACTGCCTGTATAGTTTACAAACCCAGGCTCGTAAACAACGTGATATCTATACCTTGTCATACCCTAATGTCTCATTTGGTGATGTGTTTTCGTTAACAAATTTAAAAATTCTTTGAACATGTTTAACATCTTCTGAATCTCTTACACTGCATACTTCGTTAGCAAAGTGTAGTTCTACACCGTGTTCTACTGCAAGTTGTAATAATGTTTGTCTTCTAAACGGGTCATCAGGTAAGCAGTAGATACTACATATCACAATACCTTCTACACCATAACCAGTAATGTATTTTTCCAAGCCTGGCAACCAATCTAAAAATTCATTTTCGAATTGATAGTCGTTAATCTTGATGTCCTTTTTGTCACAGTAGTCGTTAATAATTCCTCGTTGCATTGGTAATGGAATAGGGTTACTAAATTTAGTATTCCAACCTGCATAACTGATCCACTTTTTGCTAGTATCAATCGGTCTAGTGTCGGGCCTCTCGCCAATGAACCTAAAGTATCCTCCGGGTAGTTTTCTGTGATAATGTCCGCCTATTGGCAGTATTCTGCCATCCATACTCCAACGGGTAATATCAGTGTCATTATTAAAGTTACCGTGTATGTGGTGTTGCTGGAATAAGTGTGCTTGTCCTGGTTCTAGTGTAACTGGCCAACAGTGTGTAGCACATTCTTCTTGTAGTCTATCATAACCCCAACGATTGGCATACGCATCTTTTGTTATTCTGTCACTCTCTTCCCAACCCATGATTTGCATACTGTTATTGCCATAGCATTTAGTGAATGGTGTCCAAATAGTTCTAAGACCTAATCCGTTGCCTACCCAAATACCTTGATGGAATGCAAGTAGTCTGCCTACTTTTGCTTGATTAGGTATAACAATTCTTATTGTAAAGAATCGCTGTATCATCCAGTCGTCAACATCAATTAGCCCAGGTACTGCATCATTATAGTATGAATCAATCTTATCTTGTAGTTCCACAGTGTCAAATTTGGATTGACAGTGCCTACCTAATTCTAAAATTTCATCAGGTGACAGTACTTCATGTACTGTTTCTAGTGCAGTAATTTGTGGGAATTTTTCTTTAGCAACACTTAACCAATACGCCGGCCAATTATGTTTTTCTAAATCATATTTGTATGTTTGATTATCCCATCTCGAGTCTAAATCCTGTAAGCTCATCTTGTGTGTCCTAAAAGTAAATCTGGTTCTGGTTCATCGGTGATAAACTCTAATAGACTGTTAATATAATATAATTCTTCTACACTATCGAGTTTAATTCTTTCATCAACAAAAATAATTGGCTTGTTCTTTTCCAGTGCCAAGTTAAGCAAATAATCTCTACGTTCTTTATCTGCAGTCATACCTAAAATACTAGGTATAATTATGCCGCCAATATGTTCGTCTTTTAAAAAATCTTCTAGCATAGGCTCCCATGTACAGAAACTAAGTTCCAATGGATAATCAACTGGTGTGATGCCGTTGTCTTTGCAAAATTGATCCATTACCATAGAAGTCCAAAAGAAAGGTGTTGTTTTATTAAACCTTGTTTCCATATCAATATAGTTAATCCAGTTTAAACTAGTATCTATATTTGTAATTGGCTTTCTATATGTTTTGTATAACCTAAAATAGCCTCCAGGTCTACGTTTGCCGTAGTTACCACCTTTTAGCAATACCCTAGTGTCAAAACTCCAACGAGTAATGTCTGTGTTATTGTTTATGTTGCCGTGTATATGACCTTGCTGAAACAACCAACTTTGTCCGGGTTCAGTATTACATGGGATAGCATGTTTTAAACACTCTTCCTGTATTTTCTTATAACTCCACTTGTTGTTATAAGTTTGTTGTGTTATTTCTCTACTCGCATCCCAGGGTAAGATTTGCATAGTATTACTATCCCATGCTTTTGTTAACGGTGTCCAAATACTGTACATACCAGGACCATGGCCGTACCAAATACCTTGATGGAAGTTAAGCGTTCTGCCGTGCTTACTTTGATTAGGAATAACAACTCGCATACCTACAACGTCCTGAATCATAAACTCTTCGTTGTCTAATAGGTGTGCAAAGTTTTCTCCTACAAAGTCATCGAGCATTTTAGCAAACTCTTCAGATTTACATATACGTTGCACATTCCAAACAAAATCGTTAATTTCGTTAGGCTTGAAAACTTCATGTACAGTTTCTAGTTCTGTTACTTGAGGGTACTTGTCTCTTACTGCTTGTAAGAAATATTCTCGCCAGTTATATTTTTGTAAATCGTAGTTTACAATTTGATTATCCCATCTGGGGTCTAGTGTGTTTTGTTTCATGCATATATTTATAATGCACTATTTAAAAATTTAAATTAAATTGAAGATCTTCGTAGTTGCCTTTGTGCGTTTCAAAATATTTTTCCCACTCTATAATATCCCAATCTACATTTAAGTTATTTGTGCCACCTAAACTGTATTGGTCTCTATGTTTTGCAATAAATTCCTTGTTTTGGGATATCTCATCGTTAGTAGGTCTTTCGCCTCTTTGGGTATATAAAAATCTCATATTCACTTTACTAAAGTCACTCCATATCCAATCGGTCCCGGGCACTATTTGCATTTCGCTATATTTTTGAAAACGTGGAGCAGAATCTTCGCGCCAGAAGCCGAATGCTCTAAAAAATGTTTTAGGAAATAAGTCCCATTGTGCTTGTTGTATTTTATGGCCATATCCTTTGCCTCTATGATCTGCTTCAACATATATACCGCGTGTTCTTATGAGCGTATCATCAATGTTATAGACGCAAGTGTGCGCCACTGTGACGCCGTCTACAACATATTTTACAGGGAATAGTATAATATCAGTATGCCACATGTGTTGCGGATACTGTACGATATAGTAAGGGTTATTCCATATTGGGATAGTACTAGGATCTTCTATTTTCCATAATGGAGCAATACCTCTTTGATATTCGCTCCACGATATAATCTCTAGTTTTTCATTAGGCATTTTCTTTTAGATATGTCAGCATAGTATAGACATCTGATACTTCAAAAGGATCGCCGTCAGCATTATCAGCAAAACCTGGCTCTACCCACATCTTTGTGATTTCTCTGTTTTTTACAATCATAGAATATCTCCAAGATCTAAAACCAAATCCAAGATTATCTTTGTTTACTAACATTCCCATTTTACGAGTAAATTCGCCGCTACCATCTGGCAGTGGTTTAACATTATCTACTTGTAAAGATGACAGCCAAGAGTTCATAACAAAGGTATCGTTAACACTTAAACAATAAACCTCATCGATTCCTTGCTTACGCAATTCATCATAATTTGACTCGAATCCAGGCAAGTGTGTGCTAGAACATGTTGGTGTAAATGCTCCGGGTAATGCAAAAACTGCAACAGTTTTGCCACTAAAAATTTCATCTGTTGATAAATTTGCCCAAGCCCATCCTGGTGCGTTATCAGATTTTACTCTAGCAATAAAAGTTGCGTTAGGTACAGTATTCATTAAAAATTCTCCGTGTTGTGCGACTATTTATTAGGTATTAATAAATACCCATTTGATATTTGGCTTCATCGGACACATGTTGATCGGGATTCCATGGAGGATCAAAAGTTAAATTAATTTTTACTAAATTTACATCCTTAACACTTCTTACCGCAAATTCAGTTTCCATCATTATCATTTCACCAAAAGGACAATTAGGTGCGGTTAATGTCATTAACACTTGAACATCGTTCTCTTGATTAACATCTATATTATACACTAAACCTAAGTCAACAATATTAATTCCTATCTCCGGATCGATTACTCTACGCAAGTTACTGCGTACTCTATCTTCTAATTTAATTTCTGTATCGTCTGACATAATGTTTCTACTAATTTTTTACAATCTTGTTCGTCGTTGTATATGTGTGTACTTACTCTAAGTATAGAACCCTTACCATACTTGTTAACCATAGGGTGGGCACAAACTTTACCTACTCTAACAGCAACATTTTGTAAACCTAGGAATGCACTAATATCTGCAGGATGCACGTCAGTTGTAAAACTAAAAACATTTCTGATAGTATCACTAGGATGAATCAAATGCATGCCACCAATATTGAACAATCCTTGTTCAGTTAGTGTATTTTGCACTCTAGATAATTGTGATTTTATTTCGTCGTAGCCAATATAATTAATCCATTCTGCCGCCACACCTAAACCTAGTATACCTGCTATATTTGGCGTGCCTGGTTCATGCTTAATAGGTCCATCGTAAAAATCTACCGAGCCATGAAAGTTGTAACCGTTTACAGTTCCGCCTCCGTATCTAATCGGCTTGAAATCAGTATAATCTGCTTTGCTATACAGAAAACCTATGCCGGTTGGACCAAACATTTTATGCCCACTAGCCACCATCCAGTCTGGGTCTAGTTCCTTTACATCAATTTTATGACTGCTTAATGTTTGACATGCATCTATGCATACTGGTATGCCGTGACTATGTGCCATGCCTATAATTGTTTTTAGATCGTTTGTAAGACCATTTACATTACTGGTTGATATTAAACTTAATACAGCATCAGAACATTTTTTAAATATTTCATTTGCAACACTTGGGTCTACTACACCTTTGCTTGATAAAGGCAACACAACCAGCCTACCATTATCTATTGTTCTACCTTGTGCTAACCAAGGTAATATATTTGCACTATGTTCTGCTTCACTGATAATCACAACTTTAGCATTTTCACACCACTTAGCAACCATATTCAATCCGTCTGTGGCTCCGGAGGTAAACATGATTTGATCAGTATTAGCATTAATTAATTTTGCAACACTTTCTCTTGCCTCTTCGCATTCTTGTGTTACTTTTATACTTTGAGGGAAGTCGCCTCTATGCACATTACATCGTTCATTTTCATAGTATTGGGTTATACGGTTAACCACACCTTGAAATGTTTGTGTACTTGCCGCACTATCAAAATATGCTAGTTCAGGGTTATTAGTTAAGGTTTTAAAAAAGTCTTTCATTGTTCTATTTAGATAAAAATCCTTGTATAATAGTTTGTTTTGCTTGTGCATTATTATAACCTCTAGAGTTTAAATAATACAAAACGTCCTTGTCAATATTACTTATTGTGCAACCATGTGAACATTCTACTTCTTTGGTATTAATATCTAAATTAGGTTCTGTGACTGCTACTGCTTCATTATTTAATAATAAATTTTTATTAAGCATCTTTGCAGAAACGTTTTCTGCTTTCTTTACAATATTAATGTTTCCGCGAAATGAGCTATAAGACTTTCCGTCTAAAACAGTTTTAACATCAATTAAACTTTTGCTATCTTTTCCGTAGTGATTTATATTAACACTTACATTGTTAGAAGTGTCGTCTGTTAGTTTATTTCTGCTATAGAAATAAGAAGTGCAATTTTTATACGAATCAATATCAAATATGTCTTGTGAGTAAGTCCCTAAATCAGAAGATACATCTGCATAAAATTTACTATTAGGATGTTGGATTACACAACTTTCTATTACATTGTAGTTTGCTTTTGAATGATTTCTAATTAATTCTAAAGATGCACCTTCTCTAACAATGTAATAAATTTTTGTCAGCATGATATTATCATTTACAAAGTCTTCTTGGAGTCTTACGTTTTTACCTTTAGTGATATCAATAAACATTACATTACAATCTAGGCTGTCCTTAGCCAGTGAACTATATGTTACTTTAGTATCTATGTTACCAGTTATCGATATGCCTATAGGAGAAATACAATTTAGATATGCTAAATCTCCTAGTCTATTATTTCTTTTGCAATAATTTTGATATAACGAAAAATTATTATTGCTATCAAAATAATCAAACGTTCTTATATATCTTTTACTACTATATCTTAAATTTGGGTGCCATTCGATTTGCCCGTCTGATACTAGTATAACGTAATCTTCAACTTTATTACTTTTAGTAGGCTTTGTGTCTACAGTTGCACTCATTAACTTTTCAAGTTGCATGTTTTTGTAAAATGCTTCTTTTAAAAAATTAGTTTCGAGTGTTTTTTTATTTTCATTTAATGAATTGCTGTATATTTCGTCTGTAAAACGTCGACCAGAAAGTAGGTTATTGCGGTAACCCATTGCTAACAATGTTTGAAAATTGCTGAAAGGATAAACAAAATCAGACATCTATACCAAATCCGTTTTCTAATATTTCGTAAGCAATAGAGATATCATCAAATTGTTTTGCTCGTTTATTTTTAAATATTGTAATTGATTCCGGTGATAACTTTTCAATCAGTTGTTGATAGTGTGTTATCACAATCAGTGTTTTGTTTTGTTGATTTGCAAATTTTGTTAATTGTTTACTAAGGACATTTATAGCATCAACATCGAGTCCGCTATCAGGTTCGTCTAAAATAGCAACCTTAGGATCAAGCATTAACATTTGAATAATCTCATTTTTCTTTTGCTCTCCTCCACTAGCCTCTACATTTAAACTTTTTCGTTCAAAACCTTCAGGCAAATTAAATTCACTTAGTAGTTCTCTATACGTTGATAAACTATTGGCTATACTAGAAGTTTTTATTGCCTGCCTTAAAAATTGAAAATTACTAAGGCCTTCTATAGGTGTCGGATGCTGAAAACTCAAAAACAAACCTGCTTGAGCACGTTCATGTGTTTCTAAACACATCAAATCCTTACCATCAATTTGTACTGCACCTTCTGTTTGATATTTAGGATTACCCATAAGAGCATGAGCAAAAGTGCTTTTACCCACACCGTTAGGTCCCATAACAACATGTATACCTGGACCAAAATCTAAATGCAAGTCATCTAGAATAATATTCCCATCAACTTTTACTGTGAACTCTTGTGTAACTAACATTACCCTACTGCTCCTTCGAGTGTAACACTCAATAACTTATTTGCTTCTGCCGCAAATTCCAACGGCAAATGCTGGAATACGTCTTTACAAAAACCGCTTACAATACAATTTACAGCATCTTCTTCACTGAAGCCTCTGCTCTGTAAATAGTATAAAGCATCTTCTGAAAGTTTACCTGTGCTTGCTTCGTGTTCTACAATGCTGTTGTTATTATACTGCATAACTACCGGTAATGTCAAGGCCTTACTATTGTCTAACATTAAACTATCACACTGTGTATAATTTCTGCTTTCTTTTGCACTTTTGTTAATTCTAACCATGCCACGATAGGTGTTACTGCTGTCACCAAAACTTATACCTTTAGATATAATGGTGCTCTTAGTATTCTTGCCTACATGAAACATCTTTGTTCCCGTGTCTGCTTGCTGTTTGCCTTTGGTTACTGCAACACTGTAAAACTCACCAATACTATTGTTGCCTCGTAATATACAGGAGGGATATTTCCAAGTAACAGCACTACCTGTCTCAACTTGGGTCCAACTAATTTTACTACTTTCACCTTTACATAATCCTCTTTTTGTTACAAAGTTTAGTACACCACCTACTCCATTCTCATCTCCAGGGTACCAGTTTTGTACTGTACTGTATTTTATTTCTGCCCTGTCATGTGTTACTAGTTCTACTACAGCCGCATGTAATGTGTTTTCATCATATGCTGGTGCTGTACAACCTTCCAAGTAACTGACATAACTGTCCGCATCTGCTATAATAAGAGTTCTTTCAAACTGTCCTGTATTACGAGCATTGATGCGGAAGTATGTGTTTAATTCCATTGGGCATTTAACACCCGGTGGAATATAACAAAAGGTGCCGTCCGTAAAGACAGCACTATTTAGGCAAGCAAAGTAGTTGTCCTTTGGAGGAACAACACTACCTAAATACTCTTTTACGAGTTCGGAATGTTCTTGTATGGCTTCGCTCATACTGCAAAATATGATACCGTGCCTTTTAAGTTCTTCTTGGAATGTTGTAGCAATACTGACACTATCAAATACTGCGTCGACGGCTACTGTGGGAATTTTATTTGTGTCTTCGATACCTAAAAGCGAATCTCGCTCGTGTAATGGTACACCAAGTTTATCAAATGTATCTAATATTTCTTGAGGTATGTCTTCTTTACTACGAATTTTAGGAGCAGAATAATAACTAAGTGATTGGTAATCGATAGGATTATAATTTACATTTGCCCAATTAGGCTCTTGGATTTTTTGTAAATGCTCAAAAGATTTTAGTCTGAATTCAGTGACCCACTCCGGTTCATTTTTAATTGCACTGAGTCGCTTGATGACATCAACATCTAGCCCAGGTGCAAAGTCTTCGCTTTCTACATTTGTGCTAAATCCTGCTGTGTATTTGTTGTCTAGGTCTCTATATTCGGTCACTGCATTTTCTCTATAATGATCTTTAACGGGTGGCCATGGTGCCTCGATATCATTACAGATTCTGCATGTTTTTGTTCTGCAACTTCGTGACTGTAAGTGCCTGCTACGCCCTTTCCATTTTCATGAATTTGCATTGTAATATCTTTTGCTTCGTTAATGCTTCGATTAAAAATTTCAATCAGCAACTGAATAACGAAATCCATAGGTGTGTAATCGTCATTGATTAGGACAACATTATATCTTGAAGGAAATTTTAATTCTGTTTTCGAAACAGTACTTGTTGATTCTTTAGCCATTTAAATACCCTAATAAACATTTATTATATAACAGTTTTACTGTATTGTCAAGATTACTTTTGATGTTTTGGTAATTTTGCCTCAATAAACATTTCGTGTTTACGTTTAACAGGATTATACTTTTTAAGTTTAAGTTTTCTATTTTCCTGAATGAGTGTTTTAGTTTTTACTGCTGTATAATGATATGTATGGCTATCTCTAGTTTCGCCTTCCGGAATCATGTATACTATTGTTTTCTTTTTATTACTTTTGCTTGCCATATTAAATGGAAGGGAATTTTGTTCCCTTCCACTTATTTACCGAATCAATTATTTAATATTGATTTTTTGCGGCTTCATTGCATCAGGTATATTTTTTACCAATGCAATTCTGAGGATGCCGTCTTCAAGTTTTGCTGATTGTACTTCTACATACTCTGCAAGTTTAAATGTTCTTACAAAGTTTCTCTCAGCAATGCCTTTGTGTAAAAACTCTCTGTCATCGCTGTCAAGTACTTCTGACTTTCCAGTGATTTTTAAGTTACCATCTTCAAGTTCAATGTCGATGTCTGCTTTCTTAAATCCTGCTACTGCAAGAGTGATTTCATAGACATCGCTTTTGTCTTTGCTGATGTTATAGGGAGGATACCCTGAAGTATTTACAAATGAAGGCTCATTGAAGAACTCATTTACTAATTGATCAAAGCCAATTGAGGCTTTAAAAAGTGGGGAAAGTGTATCGGTCGTGATACGATATTGTTGTTTTGCTACCATAATAATCTCCTTAGTTAAGCAAGTTATTTTATATTATTAAGATGTTCAAACCCATTTGGCGTAAGAACAAATCGCGGGTGAGGTCGTTTCTGTTAGTGTGTATCTGTATCTCCTCACACACTTGTTACACTTCTTGGTTTCCTTTGATGTTGCCATCTCTGGTCCTTTGTTGGGTAACCTTAAAAACTAGTCGATTTTATCCTAAGACATAATCCTCTAGTTTTTACATTTTAATTTCAATGCATAGCATTGTTTTAAAATGCAAATTTATTTATCCTTTTACATATAATATATATGTACTTTTTGGCAAATTTCAACCTTTTTTTTGTAAAAATCAACCATTTTTTACAAAAACTGTTTCTAAATCGCTATTGATCACTATAGAGTCGTATGGCAAATCAAAATTTAACTTAAAATATGCAAGATCACTTTTGTCATCAAATACAGCATCAACTATTAAAACTGCCCCACCATATGCGTCCGGACCATCATCGAAACTTTTTTCAAAATGCACATTGCCTTTTGCTGTATCAGCAAACTTCCAAAACGGTCCCAATGAATTATGTATAGCACTTTCCCAAATGTAATCGTAGTCTGCACTGTCGTTAATAGGGCACTCTACTACCCTGTACTTGTATGTCATTTGATCACAGGTTCTTTGCTAGGTGCTAATCCACCTGCTACTACACTACAACTGATATGATCAGTTTTGTCTATCACTGCTCGCAAAGCCTTGTCTAATTTATAACCATAGTTGAGTAGCTCGTTATCCCACGGCAACTCAACTGTTATTGTCGCTCTTATCTTTTTTTCCTTTTCCAAAAATTCTCTCCCAGCCCTCATCGTAGGCTGTTTTGTTAGGTTGCCTTTGTATGCTACCCTTACCACCGTGCCACTGTCCTTTACTGGACTTATCTTCGGTGCTAGTTGACTTCTTTTCTTCGTCTGCCATTTCTCACGAACTCCAATTCTCTTTGCCAATTGTTTTTGTTTGTTTCCGCCTCTCCACTACCTCGCTGAGCCAGTATAACACGGCCCCCGTCCATGTCAATACGAATACTGTCTGTAGTAACAGTTTCTCCATGTCTTCCAATAAAAACACCTGTAAGTTCTCCTGTAGTATCTTCTGGGTGTAAACCTTCAATAAGTTCAATCAATTCCTGCTTTGTCATATATGTTTTTATTATTATCGTCTGTAATACAAACACCGTAAATTTGTGGTGTCTTGCTAAAAATTTGTTCGTAAAAATCTTCTGCATTATCAATGTCGTGACTTATACAAACCCCTAAAATATGTCTGCCTAATTTATACATAGGCTCATCAATATCAATATAATCTCTGAGATTATTTTTTTCAACCCAATCTTTAAATCTATTATTTGTAATTTCAATATGAAATTTGTTAGGATACACCCAACCATACGATACCCAAGGGTGATGAATAGTTTGTTGGCTTAGTTTACCACTTTTAATAAGATCTACGTCATCGGTCCACATGCAAGTGAGCAAGTCTTTACCTATTGTACCGAAATCTAACTCAAGCCAACCTTTGGGTTTGTTGATTGTAAAATGCTCGTAGTCCTGATCTTCCATAGCAAGAGCATAAACTTTGCCTTCGTTATCTTCGTGTACTTGACATATAGTTTTTAATGATGTATGAAACTGGGTGTCTTGCAGACTAAGTAATTCTAAACACTCTTCTCGATCTTTTCCAGTATAAGCAAAAACTTGTTCGTTATAATGTACCAGTATGTTTAATTCCTCAAGATCGTCTAGTAACGAATCTCTATTTAATCCGTCTGGTATAAAAACATCTTCGTTATAAACAACATTACAAGCATCTTCAAATATTTCATGTAGACGATTAAGATTTTGCACTCTCACATCGTTTATGTCCTGCTCATTTAATTTTAGATTTTCTGGAATAGTAAAATACAAATCTGTAAAACTGTTAAAATAATCAATTTTACTATTCATTAGTTTTCGAGAATCCAAAATTTCTTTTTCTGTGGGACTTGCATAAATGTCTGTGATAAAACATTTTTGCAAATTGGTTTTTATAGTATTACCTGTTAGGTCCACATGATGAATAGATTTAATAAAATTATCTATGAATTTTTTAGTTAACGGTAAATCATTTAACTGCCAGGTAATAATGGTGCTGTCTGGTTCTGCAAGTAGTGCTTCTGGATCTAAAAAATTCTTAGGCCATGGTGTAACATTTGACTTATATGTCTGTACTTTGCCCTTTTTATAGATAACATGAAATCTCACTTAACGTCTCATCCTTGCAATGTCTTTAGCATGTTGATCATCAATAACAGGTACAGCATTACTCTTGTGCATGGTAGCAATACCTTTGATGAGTGTGCCTGTGTATTTCTGCGGTTCAACCTTGCGACCACTGCCATTATCAACAGCACTCATAGGCAAACTAGGATATTTCTCACGATGCAGTCTATCTTGTTCTGCTCGCCAATTAGTTTGAGAATTTAGTGGCTTGAAGTGTTTGTAGTCACGTGGGTCAGGCTTCTTGGTCTTGCCATAGCAGTAATCGATATACTCATCAAGTGTACCATAACGCATGTCATGTAACCCTTTACGTTTCATATCTCTATTATGCTCTCGCCAACGCAACTCTAACTCAGCCATTTTAGCCTTAGTAATTTTAGTTTTGCGTTTACGGGTGTTGATTGTGCTTAAACCCTGTGCTAAATGCATGGTCATAATAGTACCTAATTAGTGTAATATATTATACAATTATAGCAAAATTATGCAATTTGTCAAGTATTTTCTACAACGTTTTCCAGTGTATCGTAGAATAATTTGGTTAAATTGGGGATATATTTATGGTGCAAATGCTGATAGTTAAATTCTGCAATTTCCATGCATTTGGCCCACGTTTGAGGGTTAATATTTTGTACTGCTTTGTCTAGGCATACAGCAAATAGGTGACACCTAGTTGACCAATTTATTTCTTGATCGTAAGTCTTAGGCAAGATTTCTGAATAATTATTAAAACCTAATGTGGTTTGATATTCTTCGTAACCATGATAGTCACCTATATTAAAACTTGGTGTAAGATATAAAATTCCTTTCATCCATTTTTCTGAAATAAATCTAGCTCGGTGATTACGCCAATGTAAATTAGTTTCAACGTTTATGTTAAAAAAGGACTCTGTCCACCACCAATCTTGTTTGAATCTATCTCTCACAGTCACATTTTCTTTGTAGTCATCGGGCAGTTCGGTGTATTCGTATAATTCATGTAAATTTCGATCAGTGGGCGATACATTACTCTGACTTTTTATTGCGTCATAAAAATTATTCTTGTTAGCAATGTTACTGTAACTTAAAAGTATTTTTTTAAAGTCTAAACCAACATTTATACATGATCCTAGAACTCGAGCACGTTGCTGTGTGCAATGTCCGTTCATGTACAAAAAATAATATTTTTTATTAGCGAAATTTTTTAAGGCGTCTTTGTCGTCGATCTCACATATCTTATTTTTACCTGACCTATAAAATTCTTCTAAATGTAACCAATTGTGTCTTATTATTTTACTATCATAATCAATACAGTTATTAAAATCAGGAACGTTTGTCCAAAACGACACATTAGATAAATCATATCCCAAATGTTCTAGCCATTCTTTGCAAACTGCAACTCTTTGAAGGTGAGGCTCAAATGCATCATCTATTAAGATGTGACCTTTGTAGTTAAAGATTGTATCTAATTGCTCTTTATCGCAATTAAACAGACTATTAAAGTATATTATCAATATTCCGTTTGGGGTGTCAGGCACTAATGTTTCTATGGATTTAGGCTTGCCGCCAGTAACTTTTAAAAAATTTATTAGGCTAGGAATAATTAATAAACCTGCATCCCAGCCAGTACAATCTGGACGGTCCATTTTCTTATTCGGAACGCCTAGTCCTTCTATGTGAAAGGTCAAATCTAAAAGTTTACTATGGTATACATCAGCCCAAGAGTCGAATGTTTCTTGAATGTAACTTTTATTAATTCGAAAATTATTGTGATAATATATTTGTTTCACATTAAGAATAGTCTCGTAACATCTTTACAATTTCGAGTGCATGTTGTTCTTCTTGCCCTATCTGTCCTCTGGCATATTCTTCCAACATGATACTTGCATCAGCAACTTCCTCTAATAAAGTTTTATATAATGCAACTGCTTTCTTTTCATGCTCTAAACTTTCTTCCAAAATTTGTGTAATAGAATGGTTATGATTTTCTTCAATTGGAGAAATCTTTTGACTTGGGTGTCCGCCAAATCCTGTAATATATTCTCCTGCTTGTAATGCATGCATCAAACTTTCGTTTGCCTGCTCTTGTAAAAACTGGACTATAGGAATACGATTAGGTCCGCTGACCATTAGTGAACTGTGAGCATATCTTACTACTCCAGCCATTTCCATTTCAACAACTTCGTTTAGTATTTCGCATACTCTCTGGGTATTAAGTTCTCGCATTTCCAATTTACTCTCCGTTATAGTACTCGAGGCGTTCAATATCGTCTTCATTGGTTTCCTCACCGTACTGAATTTCTATAATATGACATGGCTCATCAAATGGGTTATATGCTTGATGCCAGTCACCTTGTTTTACATGAAAGAATCCATCTTTCTGTATAGTGTGTATTTGATGTTGCTCCGGCGAACTAAAACTGTGCTTGATGTTTATCATGCCCTTGCTCACAAACCACATCTCACTTCTTTTGAAATGTCTTTGATAACTGATCCCTTTGCCTGGCTCAATTATCAATTCCTTTACACGAACTACATCGTCTTGAAACAGGTCTGAAAACTCGCCCCACACTCTGCGTTCTGTTGGATACTTCCATTCTTTTAATATCCAACTGCTACTGTTGGCTTTGTGTTCTCCACCAACTGAGAATACAAACTCGTATCCTTCTACTTGCATTTCGGGTATGTTATCTTTTCCTCTATCACCTCCGTTACAGAATACATAATCATGATCGTGTC
>Ga0181568_10002129_pt1 | contig 18015 bp, 22 predicted proteins | sample 101ome_20_FD_133758 | JGI IMG/M metagenome (GOLD analysis project Ga0181568, IMG submission 133758) | Coastal salt marsh microbial communities from the Groves Creek Marsh, Skidaway Island, Georgia - 101404AT metaG (megahit assembly) | ecosystem: Environmental > Aquatic > Marine > Intertidal... | reverse complement strand
TGTGGGCAACAAGCGCCCCCAGGATCACGCTCGCCCAACTCGCTGCTACCACAACTCGCTGGAGCGTGACAAGCATTGTGATTTATTTGTTTCATTGCGGCATCGGTTATACAGTACCCCGTTCAAACGCTACCTCCTCTTCCTCCTCCGAGTCGTTGACTTCTTTAAGAAGTGATTCGTCGACGGCGTGCCAGTCCTTGCGGGTGTGCGACCGGCACCACAGCACGATCCCGATCATTGCAATTACCATCGCCAAAACCAGCCCGCCAAAGATTGCTTGTGTTGTCTCTGCGCTGATGGTGGATCGGTAACGCGCCAGGTGTGATAGCCGGGTAGTTGGCCCTGAAGTTGGGACATCTGTTGGAATACCCGTTGGCTCGGCTGTAGGCACCAAAGTGGGAGATTCCGTTGGCTCGGCTGTAGGCACCAAAGTGGGAGTTTCCGTTGGCTCGGCTGTAGGCACCAAAGTGGGAGTATCCGTTGGCTCGGCTGTAGGCACCAAAGTGGAAGTTTCCGTTGGCTCGGCTGTAGGCACCAAAGTGGAAGTTTCCGTTGGCTCGGCTGTAGGCACCAAAGTGGGAGTATCCGTTGGCTCGGCTGTAGGCACCAAAGTGGGAGTTCCCGTTGGTTCGGCTGGTAGGATACTGGCGGTCGTCAAAATTTCCGTTGGTTTGGCTGTTGGGACAGTGGTCACTGAAACGTTAAAGTCTGGAGTGGCAGTATCACTTACTGTGGAGTAGGTTGAAGTGTTTGCGGCAAACGCCACAGCGGTTATAATAACCAACATCGTGGCACAATTTGTTTTACTTATACTTTTATAATCGTTACAAATAGTATGCGGCGTGTAATATTTAAAGGAAAGTAATGTTTGAAAAGAAACAAACGAAGAATATATAAGCATTGGTAACACAAAAACAGACAAAATACAAAAACAGACGGCTTGTTGTTTGTCAATCATGGACAACGCAATACGCACTGCGGGAATTGCAGTGTTTCTTGGAGGCATAGCAGTTCTCCTTGGATATTTTCTGCAGTACAATGCAATCAAAAAAGCACACGCTGAGTTTCTTGGCACACGCGTGGTGTTTTGGTTATGGGCATCATTTGCATGCTTGGCTGCCGTGAGCTATATTTTGCTGTTTGTTCTTTGGATTGGCACAGACGCGTTTGACAGCTCAGGCAATCTTTTTCTTTCTGGGTTGGCCACATTTATCTTTGGTGCTTGCTTGTGGCCTTGGGTGTTTTTGGATCGCTACGCCGAAACATCGGCAATATGGATCACGGCGACCGGGTCAATCATCATGCTTGTTGCAACAACCATGTCAAAAGATACTGTCACAATGGCGCTACCGTTCACCGTTGTTCTTGCAATACAGCACGTTGCTATTGACGGCGTTTGGTGGATTAACTCGACATATCGCGCCAAAAAAAACAGCTCCAAGTTTGTAAACGCGCTTTATCAAACGTACTACGCACCACTGTTTGTCGCAGCAGTGCTTTGCTTGGTTGAGTATACCAATGCTGGACCCATCATTGTGATCACGGTAACATCGCTGCACTTTTTGGTTGGTGCCGGATTAACAGTGTCTCGGGCGTCATCAATCCTTGAAAGTGTTGCAACCCGTTACGCAGACCTACAAAACGGGTTTGCTGATGCCCTGATAACGTTTGGATTGGCTCTTGCATCGTACACCTTGGTGCACAACAGTGTGTGGTTGACGTTTCCGGCTATTCTGGCGGCTGTTCTGGGAAACAGCTTTTGCATGGCAAATAATTTAAACTACACCGTCAGCCTTCGCATTTGTTGGATAAGCGCGCTGCTTTTGTGGGTGTGGCTGTCAATTGAAAACAAAACGTGGGGCTACACGCTAACCACGACTGTATCGGGCATCATCTTTGCACTGGCCACCGTTTTTGTGGCGAAGTATTACACGCGAACCTCAAAAATCAACTATACCATCTTGTCAGGGCACCTTCTGGCCGGACTGTTTCACGCACTATCGTCGATAGTCTTGTCGTGTGTCGTGTGGGGCCAAGACAAAAGTTGGCGCGCTCCGGTGACACGCTTTGTTACAAGTTGGGACCACGTCAATGCATCGACATCGGTGGACTGCACGGCTCGGCCATGTTACATGCGCATTGACATCAAGATGCTGGATAGTCAGCTGCCTCTCGTTGATTTTGTGGTAGCAGCCAGCTGCATTTCGGCGTCATACCACTTACTAATTGTTTACAAAGTCATCTCGGGCGCGGACCTCGACAGCACACTTGCGCTGCGGTGGAAAGACTACAGTCTTAGTGCGTCACTTCTGCTTGTGGTCATTTCTGCTCTTTGTGGTGTCAGCGATATGTTCCTGCTTGTGGTGCCGGCGCTTGTGGTCTACATTTTGCTAGATGTTACACCGCAGCTTGAAATCGACTGGAACGGCCCTGAGCAACCAAAAGCTCGTCTTGCCAGCTACATTGTTCTGTACCTCGTTGCATGGGCGCCGACGGTCTACCAGTTTTTTAGTAGCTGGGAAGAAGACCCAAAGCCACCCGACGCCATCATTGCCATCATTGCCACGCTGTTTCTCGTCTACTCCGGATTTATTGTTAACTTTGTTGGCCAAAAGGGTGACACGAAAGAACGTCGCTACATTTTCCTATCGTTTCTTGCAAAAACAACACTTCATTGGCTGTTGTACACTGGAATAAGCGGCAGGAGCAACCGCGTTTACGCCACCAAAGAAGAGGCCATCAGCAGCGGCGAAACTGACTCCGGAAGTACGTGGTGGGAGCTGCTTCTCAGTATCGCGGTGCCGGTTGTACTTGGTGTGATTGGTTACCTGGCGACTGGGCTAACCTCCAAGCAAAGATCATTTATGCAGTTACAGGATTTTTTTTGATAAGTTTTTTTACAAAAAAAAATATCATTTGGTCTTGGTAAGTGGACTTGTGCTGAAATGTTTTCAATTGCGGCAGCCCTATGATACTCCGTCGCTACTTATATTTTAAGGGGCGCTGACAATTATTTGTTGACGCCCCAGACAGCTTTGCAATGTCGATTGTGACCAGTTGGTAGAATCGACGATGACGGTCGAGTATCTATGGTATGATGCCAAAGGTGTTGATGGTTGTGAGCATGTCTATCAAGTGATTCGGCAGGAAAAAGAAATCACGGTAGCTGTGACCAAGGGATTTTATGAACTACCGTTTCGGATTTTAATTCCCGGCAACACGCTCGCTGCTGCATTGGATTGGATTGCTGCCGACGGCTATGGCATTGCGACTGCAAGCACGGTGGCGCGTGAGGTGCTCCGCCGCCAACCCAACGTTCCCACGCACAGCATCACTGCCTACAACGGAGTAGGAATCGAGTCGGTCGCGGCGTTTGAGAGAATGGCCGAGTTTGACGCAAAGGTGCTTCATTCAATCGCCGAGGAGCGGGGAGCACCGCCGCTGCCGTCGGGGGATACAAGCGTGGAAGGAGCGCTTGTGCGGATGGGGCGACTGAGCTGCATGCCACTGACGGGGGAGCGGCTGGGCGGATGGTACTACGATGTCGAGCATTGAATTTAATACGGCATGAAAGTCGCCATCATGGGCGCAGATATATTGTGTGGGAAAACAGCAAATACACGATTTGATTTTACATTGATTGTCCAACGGGAGTGAGGGGGGTAAACTTAATAGAAGAGGTCGTTATCAACTTATCCCGGCTTGGATCTATGAGCTCTGCCAGTAGCAGTAGCAACAGACTTGACAGAAGAACCCCCCATACCAACACATGTGATCCTTGCTCGTAGCCGTCAATATCGTGGCTCAGTAGTCCCTCAACGGCCGCCTGGGCGTTGCAAATGTACGGTGTCACCACATCGGATCCAGGCGCACAGTAGGTCACATTGTCGTCTTCGGGTGGTCCACAAAAGCACCGCAACAAGCAGTCCACTGGCGTTTCGTCGTCGTCGGAGTAACCCGGGCCGAGTGCACTATCGTTTCCCGGCCGTCGGACGTCCAGCAGAAACGGTTGGTGACCTGGCACCGTGCTCGGAATCAACGAGACCGCTATAAATGTTTCAGTGTAGATGCACCCGGCCGGCGGGTCAATTTCATACGAACGCACACACGATGGGTCGGGGATGTGCGGGTAATTCCAATTGTGTGGGCTACACGAAATTTTGCCCGTGAGCACCTTGACTATGTTGTTGTTTGAGTTCTCCATGTTAGTGCGGATGTATCGGAACGCGTCTGCGAGGGCACTTGCCGTAACGAGCGCGGTGCCAAACACCACAAGCAGCACGCTGAACGCCACCATTCTCATCACGTGCCCCCGAGCGAGAGTTAGCTGGCTGGCTCCAAACAGCACAAACAGCAGTGACACCGACCCCACAATCACAATGCCGGTGATGGCCGGCAGTGCAAAGTGAAGCCCGTCGTTTCCAAAGTCAACAATGTCTCCAACCTCGGTTGAGAGGATCCCGCCAAAGTCGATGTGGACGCACCCGCAGTCACGGTTGTATCGGGCAATGAGTGCATTGACAGCATTCTTTACATTGTTGATCCAGAACTCGACGTTCTTGCTCTCGTCCCAGAAAACCCATATGCTCGCAATTACAATCGCAAACCATGTGATCAGTGTCAACACAAGCGTTATTGGTTTGAACCGTCGTGGGATATTGGTTTTGGCCGGTATCCAGGTCCATCCGATCTGGAGACCCAAGATAAGGGGCAGCCCGACCCCGATCAGAGTCCAGGTGTTGCGAAGGATCATCGCTGCCCATCTTCCGCATGCTGCCACTCACCCATATACGGGCAGCGCCAACCCTCAAGGCAGACTTTTTTATTTTAAAAAAAAGGGAGTAGATACAAACTATTCTCGGAAAGTAAGGGAAGCAAAGTGCAAATAAAACCACCCTTCAATTTTTAGAGTTCAGAGAAAGTAAACTTGTCTGGCCCTGAATTGCGGGCCACAAAGAAAGTAAAGCTGAATTTGGCTTAAAATTAAAAATTCGTGCAAATTGGCCACGGGAGCAATGGACTTCCTTGTAGATCTTGAGCCATCGTCTGCACTTCCGTTCAGAGACATGTTGACCACTTTGGCTACGTACAAGTGGACTAAGCTCACGCCCATTTCAAAATGTTGTATTGACTGGCTCTCGAATTTGAATTACGAATAGCAGGTTACAAGGTGACGCGCGAATTTCCGATCGTCAATGATTACCGTGCTAGCAACAACCAACTGTACGCCACTGGCAAGTTGTCTGCTGACCTCCTGGTGAAGACACACGGGGGTAGTGCTTATTGAGCTTAAGCACTTCTAATCAACTGCTAATAATCTGGCGGCTGCCGCGGACCAGCTTAAATGTTACTGCGTTGCACTTGAGCGGTGTGCGAAAGCCTACACAGTGTTCTTTCCAAAAACAAAGGGCGACAAGGTTAAGGTTTGTTGTCTTGAACAATAACATTACAAAAAAATATAAAATTTTCATTGTATTGCGGCGATATAATTATTTTTTTGCGAGTCCGAAGTCGTTGTCCAGTGCATCAGCAGAGTTAACCCGCGCGCTTTCCCTAAATTTTCATTCCCGCGACATTGGGCAAAATCAGCCCCTCCAACTCTGCTCTGTCCGCCTCGACCTCCTCTATCGATTTCTGCCCCGTGAAAACGCACCGTCCCGTGTCAAACACCAAGCATTGCCCACGTCCCAGCAAAACAGTCCGCATACAAAACACCTGCCTCGCCGCCCTCTTGACAAATCTCTCCCGTTCCTCCTCGCGCTTTTTCCTGGCCTTATCAATCCTCCGACCAATGGTCACCACTTTCTCATCGTGGTATCGCCGCTTTTTGGGCGCATTGTTCAAATCATCAAGATGCCTGCACACACAAAAACCAGTCAATCAGCCAGCGAAAAAGGGGTGGATCAGTGAGCAGAGTGTACCTTTGCTCCCGTGCAATATCCTCGTCGAATTTGGCCATTTGTTCGCGATGGCGATCCTCGCGCCGCGTGTCAAACACGGTCGCCTCTGCAAACTTTGGATTCCGGATGCCACTCTCCCAGTACGTGACCATGTTTGAAATCTCGAGTTCCACCACTCTGAGTCCCACCCCCATCAACAATTCGGGCACCCCCGTGACCCATGCTTCCACGTCCCCCGGATTCTTTTTCTGCACGAAAAACGTATCCTTCTTTGGAAACAGCGTAATGGTAACCTCTCCCACTTTTCTCGTGTATTCCGGAAACTTTTCATCCCCCTCAAACCCCTCGGGCATCACCTCTACCCTCTCTTGCAGCACCCCACACACCACCAAGTTCTTGACCTCCATGCCTCGGCGGGTATGAATGATAGGCTTGCATCGAGTGCCTACATTTTCAAATTTTATTTTTTTCTCGAGGAAGTTGAAATATTTTATTAAGTAGTAGAAGTTCCCTGACAGTATGGTCAGGTAGAACCATAGAACCACAGAACCACAAAATATCAAAAACCTATAGTAGTGAGGGATTGATGACTCATAGCCTATAAATAATATACAGGCTCAGGCTATATCGTGGTTCTGTGGTTCTGTGGTTTTACCTGACCACACTGTCAGGGAACATAGAGTTTGAAACTTGGGGTCTCAAAATTTGTAAAAAGGTGGAACGAGCGCACAGATCCCACCTCGTGGTGCACCAACCCACCCACCCCCACCGCCATGGCCTCCCCCAGTCAGTCTCCACTAAAACGCCGAAAGGCGTGGGCGTCTCCGGAGGTCGCCAAGAAACTCACGAGCCCTTCTCGCGAGCCGCAAAGCGCCTGTGCGTCGTCGAAACCAGCCACCCCACCGTCTGGGCCTTCCACTCCGAAGCAGGGGCGGATCCGGTCGTGGAGTGCCTCCCCGGAGCCAGGGTGCAAGCGGGAAGCGGATGCGGTACCGCCGGGAACTCCGCACCCAAACCGACGGCGGAAAGTCATCGACGTCGATGAAGTGGATAGCAGTGACACCGGTTAGTGTTCCCACTTTTTGCCAAGCTACCCTCTGTTATTTTTAAACACCCCTTTTCCTTTCCCAGATGTGGTGGAGGCATCGGGTGAAGTCGAGCCGGCGAAGGTTGAGCTACGCCCACCGGTGAAGCCAGCGGCTGTCAAGTGCACGGGTGAGTTTCCCCCCCTTTTCTCTTGCTTTCTCTCGTTCATTCTGGAGCCTTTCCCTCTTTTTTTTCTCGTTCATTTGATCGCTCACACGACCCTTTCCCCAGCCTCGGAGGGCGATGTTGAGCCGGCGAAGGCTGAGCCAGTCCCACTGGTGAAGCCAGCGGCTGTCAAGTGCACGGGTGAGTTTTCCATCCACCTTTTTTTTTCTCTCGATCATTCGGTTGCTCACACGACCTACCACCACAGATCCATGCGTCAACTGCGACAGCAAAGGGCTCCAGACGTGTTCCTTCGAGGGTCAGCACCCGCTGTGCAACATATGCATTTCCCTTCAGAACTGTCCGTGCGCCGGGAAGTGCGGAATATGCAACAAAGTCATTCCGTCCGAGTCAGCGACAGAGTTTGACAGAGACAAGTACAGCGACAAAAAAATTGCGGCGATGTGCTCTAGCTGCTACGGTGAGTTTTTTAATTTGGTGTGCCCCCCTCCCCTCCTTTTTGCTCACACTACTTTTCCCTGTTGTAGTGGTGGCGTGCGTAAATTGCTGTGGTGACGACAAGTTCACACTGTGCAAGAAGTGTGAGGAGGAAGACTGGATCAAGTGCCACCGATGCCATCCCGTCGGGACGGACTACATCTGCGAGGAGTGCGAGAAGAAAGAGTGAGCACATTCACACCTCAATAAAGTTCAGCATTATGCGAGTCGGTTTACCATGCGAGTCTTGTACTGGGTTCTTGTTGCGGTTGCCAGTGTGGCGCCTTTCGCCCCTTCTTGTTCTTTGACGTCCACGCCCGACGCATTGAGCTTCACTTTGTTAACACCCAAGCCAGGAACGATCAAGACAACAGGTTATGGCTATGCAAAGGACAAGTGCACTGGTGTCAAGCCGTACCTCGTGTTCTTTGACTACACAAATGGTGGAGAGGATGCGGTTGCTTCTCTTTTTTACTGCGATAAAATGCCTGTCAATGACACTATGTTCATCATTACCATAGGAAAGATTAATTCGCCGCCGAAAAAGTGGTTTGTCTAGGTGGTGTACCTCAGTGTAGTGAGCAATACGAACGTAGAGGTCTACAAAGACACCGATGTTGTCGGCAACTGCGCAGATATGGAGCTTGCGACGCTGATGTAAAACTGCAATGACGCTCAATGTCACGGTTAATGGAGCGTGCATCGACCGTGACTCGTTATTGTGGGCTGACTTTGACGCTGACGAAAATCTAATGCGGGTGGCGGGCCGGAGACCAAGGACCATGGGATTTCCTACACAGTAGGAGGCAACTCAACATCGAATTTTGTAATAATTGCTTTGGTTCTTGGCAGTGTGCTGAGTGTGGTTCTTATTAGATTTGCTGTGTGGCAGATGAGGAAGCGGCGTGCGGACGATAACCGGGTTTTCACCAAATGGCCTCTCATATGTGATTCGGGACGCCGTCGTCCTTTTTCACAACGGCTTCGTATTCATCAATAAATTTTTCACGAGTCTTTGCTGTCGAGCTGAGAAGCGCGTTCATTTTGTGGTCGTTCCATGTGTGCGTTGAGAGCATCATGTCTGTAGCAATAGTGTAGAGGTCGTTGTACGAAGGAATTCCGGGACCCCTGTACCTTTTTTCTCGACGGTCGAGCAAGAAAGATGATGGTTTGTCGTCTATTGGGTCGAACGACTTAAGAATGAGAACGAGTGTAGGACCATCAAAGATTCCTATGAATGTTGTGTTGGAGCACACACGGTAGCGCCCTTCATTGTTGTGGGCGGCCACCACGACGTATCGCTTGTGTGTCACTTTTGATTGGTAGACCCCCTCCATCTGTCACTGTGTGCCAGCTGGTTGTGTGTATTATATGAGAGACGCACACACACACGGGGCGTCCGCAATGGCCGAGGTGGCGAAAGCGCTGGCCAACCCAGCATCGCCGTTGTTTGAGGTGTTGTTGACGGCGGTCGGTGACGGAAATGTCCGGGTGATCAAGACTCTCGATGCCAACGTAAAACTTGGGCAGCTTCGTATCAACGGCACGACGTGGCTTCATGTTGCGTGCGACAGAGCGTCGTATGTGTCGGTTCAAACGATGCTGGAGTTGGGGGGGTTTGACGTCAACGCAACCGACGACAAAGGGGTGACACCTCTGATGATATGCTGCATCAAGGGCGGCACTAACATTGCGGAGCACCTGTGCGTGGCAGGTGCTGATGTGTCGATTGTGTTACCGGACGGCCGGACGGCACTCACGATGGCGGTGCAGTCCGGATGCCGTCAAGCGGTGACGTTGTTGTTGAATCGCGGGGCAGACCCGGGGTGGACGAACCCAACGACCGGGACGCCGATTTCGGTGCTACTTGGACGGGCCAACAGGGATGCACCACTGTGTGCCGACATCATGGAGCTTTTTATTGAGCATGAGAAAAGCACGGCGTTGGCTGCAACCGAGGCGATGCACGTCTACACGATTGCCATGGCAAAGTTGTCGAGGTGGACGATCCTTATGAAGATGTATCACCGAGGGGTGGCGCTTCCCTGTCACGAGGTTTTGCGGATTGCGGTGATCCAGAAGAAACAGGATGTTGTTGAGCTGAGTGTAGCGGCTGGTGTGCTGGACGTACCGACCGGCAAAACGGCGTTGATGTTGTCTGCTCAGGTCGGGGATGAAGTGATTTTCGATTTGTTGTGGAGAACATCCACCGACGAGCATATCCTTGTTGAGCACGAAGGAATGACGGCGATGTCGATTGCCGCTACTCAACCTCGAATTGCAAACATTATCATTGATAGCGAACGGTACTCTTCCGACGCGCCGTACGTAGTTGACATGGTAGAAGTGTCGTTAAACAACCACACTCCCGAAGTGATTACTGCGCTGATCAACTCTGGTGTGTCGCCGGACATGACCGTCAATAAAGGGTGCACAGCCTTGACGTACGCGGCCGGCCTTCAATATGGATGTGGAGGGGGTCTTCTCAAATGTGGCGCCGACCCAAACTTGGTGGACTCCCGTGGACTCACACCACTGTGTGCGGCAATGGCGGCAAATCAGAGTCATCTTCGATGCGACCTCATTCGTGTTGCGGACCCGAATCTTGAGTCAAAGTATGGTCCGCCACTGTTTATTGCGTTTCGAAACAAGAGCGTCCATTGGAAGAGTGTGGCGGAGTTGCTCACTGCTGGTGCCGACCCAAGGACGGTCATCGGCAAGACAAACCAGCTGATGGGGCACCTAAAGATTCCTCTTGAAAAGCGGATCGCACTGGTAGCGTACGGCATCGACGCTACCTTTGGCAACAACCTGTATTGGGGTGTGCCGCCGGAAGATGAAGAAAAAGCTTGTCCGACGCCCAAAGGAGGGTACGACCCCCCGTCGTTGCTGGTGGCGATTGCTGCTGGCTACAACGACCGTGTGCTCGAGCTAATCGAAAAAGGGCTGCTTGGTCAACATGAGCGAATAATGTACAACCACTACATGTTGAACCGTGTGGACCGGAAACTGACAACCCCGAATTGGGTCAACGATAAAGCTCTTCGCCGAATTGAGAAGATGTCGAAGCCTCAGCAAACTTTGAAATCGCTACCAAGGATTCTTCCTACGGTGTGGTCGCGTGAGCTGCACCACCGGTTCAGCGCGGGGTACAAAATGCGCGTGTTTACGTTCTGTCTGGTGATGTATCGGTTGCGAAACACCACCACCTACGGGCTACCCACCGAGCTGGTGACGCTGATTTTGGAATGCGCCTGAGTCTATACGAGGAGCCGGATGGGTGATGGTCATGGACGATGAGCACGACTGAGGGGTGGAAAAAAATACTCGACACTGGGACCCCCGGTCACGTGATGAGTCTGGATGTGTGGGGAAACGAAGTTAACGACGTGACGCTGTTCCTCTCAAAACGGACGGACGTTGTGCACTACAAGATCAGAAGAACGCGATACAAATACGAAAATACCGTGAAATACATGTATAGAGTGCCTATTGTCAAGGGAGCATTGCCTCAATGACGGGTTCGCGGGCTGCCAAATTTTCTTCACCGCTCCAGTCCTCGACCCCGGTCCAAAAGAACCGTTGGCTCGCAAAGCGAACCTGATTCTTTGATGCCAACATACCCCCGCCCCAGCCCGTGAGCTCATAGAGCCCGACGTGAATCCCAAAGACCACCCCTATCACACACGCCAAATAAACGAAGAACCCTGCACTGTCGTTGGCTCCGTCACTGTCGAACTTTCTCCGTGCCACGTCTGCGACTGCCGTGGACATGCCGATGATAAAGGCGTTCATTAGAAAAACCGCTGCGGGTTTTGTCCAATAATTTCTGCCCGGTACGCCGCCGAGCCAGATCGTCGATCTGAGAGAGTCCATGGTGACTCGTGTTGTGGATGTATGTGTGAGTGACTATATAGTATGAGTGGTGTACGGTAGGCACAGCAAGACCATGGTGATCCATGTCAACGACACAGGAACGGCTGACAACGATGTCCATCTGCTGGAGTACATCGACTGGGGGATTCCCGAGTTGAGCGAACTGGTCAAAGATCACCGACAAACGTACTACAGGGCAAATGTCAAAGTGGTCCCAAACATGTCGTCGGCTTTCGAGGCGGCGTTTGAGTTCTGCCGTCACAATCGCGGGTACCTCGTGTGCCACGGGTTTGTGATTGCGGCTGGGTTAGTGCCGGTCCATCACGCGTGGGCGGTAGACTACGAGCAGCAGGTGGCGACCGAGGTGTTCAATGCAGAGTACGCCGAGGAGAAATACTTTGGGCGCGCGATGACGGTTGAAGAGTACCACAAGCTGATGGGCTCTGGAGATCCAGATTGGGCGTTTGCTTTGATGCACATGCGAGGGGCTCCACAGGTCAAGTTTGAGCCGCTCCCAGAGCTTCCCTCAAAGGGCAGTAGCTACAATATGGCGTGGACGGCGCCGAAAAAGGAGCAGCAAATAATGGTGTCGCCCGAGGACGCTGCTATTGCTGAGGAGATGGCTGCGGCCGTTGTTCCCGCGCCGGTGTTGCGTACCGTACGCGGGGCTTCATTTCCCACCCTTTAAAAAAAAATCGATACCCTCACCCCTGCACGGGGATCGAACCCGCGGCCCTCGGATTAAAAGTCCAATGCTCTACCAAATGCTCCGACGTGTGTCGACTGAGCTAACAGGGGTTGTCTATTTTGTGTGAAATTTGGTGTCATAAAAAAACCACAGCCGGACTTCAGAATGTATGTATTAGTTATAGTTCTGTTTCAACAGGGGTGATTAGGGGGGATTCGATGTCGTCGCAGTCTTCGGTAGGCACCAGCTGGTCAGGCTCACCCGCCACAGCGGTGTCGTTGATCATGCGTATGCCGCACCAATAGCCACATGCTGCGTTGATCAGCCCGATTGCGGTTAGGACACTGAAAACAACAAGATTCATGAGCCGGTCTCCCGTCCCATTGGATGAGCAGCGGCGAGCTGCGGCCGAGCTCAGTGCAATCCAAGAGGGGATTGGTTCCGCACAGCCGATCGTTGAATTTGGGAAGCACAATTTTGTGCCTGCTCGTGATGTGCGTAAGCTCGCTATGCGGTTGGCATCCGAAGAAGATAGTACACTCGTGGTGGTTCGGGATGGCGCTGCGCGTATAGAATCTCCCAGACGGGTGCTCCTTCTCTCGACGTGTGGCGTTCTTCGACTGACGCCCGTTCCCCGCGAAGCCGACAAGACTTTTGGGGTTGAGGTGAATGTTGTTGCGGTGTGGGGCAGGTCGGTGCTTAAAGTCGGCGACGGGGATGTGGCGTATCTTGGGTGCGCTATGAGGAACCTCCAGCGGTTTATGTTCCGGTTCCCGACAATGGTGCGGTGGCAGCGTCTCGAGGAGGCGCATACCCCATTTTATAACCTGTGTGACATAACTACTTGGGTGGTCGTGGAACACTGGACGGCCCGATCGATCATGTGTGGAGTGCGCCTACCAAACCGACGGTTCTGTGTAATGAAAGTATCGGAGGACGGGTACGGGTGTCTGCGATGTGGTGCGTGCTTCCCGTCGACCCGAGAGTGGGTGGACCACTACGGGCCCTCTGTGAAGATCCCACACCAATTGGTGTGGTCGAGCATTCGGTTCAGCGACACAAAGAAGGGTCAACTCGACCTTCAGACGCTTCGACGGCTACCAACTCCCAGCAGCTTTATGTTCAAACAACTCCCAGAGCACACTAAGAAGACGCTGGAAAGCCCCACCTTTAACAGAGCGGTGATGGCACGAGGACGCGAGAAATTTGGGCTACCTCGAGGACACGCACAGGGATCTGCTAAGCACACAAGATATTGGTAGTGTATTTAATGAAACCATGCAGATGACGACTTGACATTGACTGGGTCCCCCTTGTGCCACACGGTGACCGTATTGTCGATCATAAGTTCAATCATTGGCAATGTAACCGCCACCACCAGCCCCGCGTTGATTGTGACCGCTTGTCCTTTGTTGTTGTTGTCGTCGTACGTGACGGCCGACACTGCATTAGATGCCACGACGCAGAGGGCGACCGCTACACATCCTGCCAGTAGCTGCGAGGCAATTAGACAGTGTTGAGAAAGATAGGTTGTGGGTGGGGGAGCTTACATGAAAGAATAGTGAAAGCTCGAGCAAAACGTTCCACGATTGTGGTAGTGCCTTTACCAGGCCGGTGCAGACAAATGAGGTGCACACCAGAATCACGATGATCCACGTGAAGATTTCGCTAAGAGCACCAAAGGTGTAGAATTGGTTGTCGACACTAACATATGACTTGCCAAGGTCGGGATTGCAGTCGAGTGTGTTCACCTTTTCGATCACGTTCCAGCACGCTGCGAACGGTTGTGTGTTGCGGCACGCCGTCTTGCCGTTGCGTGCGATGGCTGTTGCAAAGAAGGCAGAGCACTCTATTTGGTAAGATTGTGTGGCCGACTCGTGCGCTTCGAGAACAGGGTCGGTTATTTCGATGGTAAAGAGCGGCATTGCCACCAGAATAATCATCGACACACCTGGGGGGGGAGAGAGGGTGAGCGGACGACAAAGGCGTGCTGCTGGCGGCAACGACTTACTAATGTGCAGGACGTGGGCCACCAGGTAGTCGCCATAATGTGACACGTGGGCTTGGAGCCCGTCCATCGTGCCCTCTACACTGTCACTGACACGAACCTCTTATACGCGGGCGCTCTGAAGGTTTATTCAGAACATGGGTTGGCCCGGGCGTGGCAGCGCGCGGAAGTAGCAAGCTCCGTGCCACGGCTTTTCTGGGTTGTGGGGGGGGTCGTGGAGTCGGCACCAGTATGGAGACGCCTCGAGTTTCGTACCGAGCCACGGGTTGTTGATGGCCTCAAGCTGAATCACATTAATTTGCTCAAACAGCGCCCTGAGGATGTCGGTGAAGCGGCCCTGCTCTCTGACCTGCTCATCAATTTCAATGGATCGGATGGTGATTTGCATCCGCATCTTCATTTTTTTGTCGTTGGGAAGTCGGGTCATCATCTTCTGCCGTCGTCCAAGCTCCAGCACTCCGTCGCTCCCACTGACGATCTGAGGCCTGGTGTTTTGGAGGTCGGTGCTGCGAATCCACTCGGCGAGAGTTGGGTCATCACCGACCTGTTCGGTGGTTTCCGTGGGGCGGCCGACGTCCATGCCGAGAAAGGGGGCGATGGCGTCGTACCACAGGAAGCCGACGGTGAAGACGGTGATGTTCATGGTCCAGAACGTGACACCGTACTCCTGAAAGCTGCGAACGGTGGTCATGAAGAGGCAGGTGTTGAAGAACCACGCGGTGAGCCGCCGTTCCCCCCGTTGCATCGACTCGCTGATTCCGCTCACCCCGTTGCCGTACATGATTCCGCATACCAGGAGGACGGTATCGGTAGACGCAAAGTTGTAGTCGAAAAAGACGCGCCCCGTTACCTCGACCATCATACAGAGCATCAGCACAACCATGAGGACATCAAAGCGGTCCGCCATCTTACCCCGTGATGGGATCTGTGCGCTCGCTCTGTAATAAAACTTTCAACCTTTTTAGATTTTACTATTTCAAAGGTGTAAGTTTTATTATTTGAGGTATGCGAGCGCACAGATCCCACCACGGGGTAAGATGGCGGACGACAAAGCATGGAGAAAGCGTATGGGGGGGGTGATTGAGGGGTCGATGAGTGCGCGGGGAAGGAACCCAAAACGGGTTCGTGTGGTCGGAGCCGCTGCTGTCGTGGATGGCGTCCCCGGGATGGCGGCGGCTGCTTCAGCAGCTCTGGTACGGCCGGGCCAATTCGCGACCCGTGCACCGCGCACCCGCCACGAGCACCGGATATGTTGTGGGCCGCTGGATGGGGGTGTAAATGCGGTGGAAGGAGTTCCAAGCGAAATTCTCGGACTTGTGTTCATCACGGTCCTGAAGTAAGTCCTCTCTCTCTCTCTCTATTCCACCCCTTCGCTCACTTTCACCTTCGCGCAGCCTCGACCTCTCTATTCGCCGTTCCCCAGCTCACTCTCACATTTGCACAGACTCGACCTCTTGACCGCCATCAAGGTGCTTCCAAGGGTGTGTCGGGCGTGGCGCGATGAGTGGAAGGCGAAGGTGTTTCAGGACCTTATTGCCGAACGCCGCTTCGAGATGTACAACCTTTACACAATGAGGCCAAAGAAGATCTTTGCTCATTCTACGTCGCTGGTTAAGGCCGATCAAGACGGTGGCTTCTGGTCGGTGCGTTTTGCGTCTACAGTGGTCACACACACCTACCGGGACGGGCACACGAACGACGCGTATTTCGTGGAAGGCGATGACATGGTCAACGAGATCGCTGTTTCCGATAAGTACCTGTTTCTGGCGCTCATTATGTCCGAGAATGTGGTCCGAGTTCGTCAAGACGGTACCGATTCGCGTGTGCTGATGGACAACACAGTGGTCACGGCGATGGCAGCGCTCTCCGACGACGAGATTGTGATTGAGGAGAAAGGTCACATCACACTATACAATGTGGGCGGTGATACGACGTACCCGCTGGCAAACTCGATTCTGGGTTCCAACCTTACATCAAGCCATGCTGGCGTGGCGTGGATATGTCCCTCCGAAGACGCGTCCACCACCATCCAGTGGGTGACGTACGACAATCTGGTGCCATCGAAGCTGAAGTTTAACAGCCCGAGCGTGTTGGATATTGCCATCGATGTTATTGAGCCACTGGTGGCAAGCATCTCGAATGATGAACCGGCGTCAATTGGGCTTTTTGTCGAGCGAATGTTAAAGAAGACGAAGAAAGTGATTTTGAACTATTCTTCGTCCGATATCCGCCTTTGGGCGCGGTACAACGACCTTGTGCTTTTAAGTACTACGCGGTACCTGGTCGTGTTAAACAGTAAGCGGGAAGTTGCTACGTTCATTGCACTCCCTGTATGCTTCTGGATGGCTCATAGTTATAACTTCCACGCGTGCTTTACTGCCACCGGTAAGATTGTGGTTGCGTGTGAGCTCGGCATTTTCGTGTATTAAACCGCACAAACCTTTAATAAGTCTATATGCTGCTCGATAGTTGGCGTTCGTGATGTCAGAGTATTGTTTGCAGAAGCGCTTGCGGCAGACATATACTGGCACAGTTATGCCAACGAATCTGAGCCGTACTGCAACATTCAGGCAAACAACGGGGGTCAATCGAACAAAACGACCTTTCGCCAGCGGCATCCGGCCATCATCCGAATCATTAAAACGATTGGACTAGTACCAGCACGTTCAGCTCGACGCGACCGGCAATTTGCCGCTCATCAAATGTCGCATGCCCACCGCGCTAATTCAAAACCACAATCCTCTCAGGCACCACGACCCAACCCGCCGCCGTCGGTGCGAGTGGGCCGCCACCGCCGTTGCGTGCGATAAATTCTATTCTCATTCTCGATTTTTATATGGATCGCTTAACCCACGCGAAAACTACCCAACAACTCAAGCGCCAAGAATGACCATCTCGGCGCTCTTTGCGGCCTGCTTCAACAGCAGGTATGGGGCGATCATCGCCGCGTTGTCTGTTGCCCCATATGTGCGGAGTGCGTAAAGGTTGGCGAGGCCGCAAAAGGACACGCCATTGTCATTGAGCACAACGCTGGCGGTCACGGCGTCGGTTTGGGTACTTTACATGGAACTATACCGAGTTTAACATTGAGGCAAATCTGGCGGCCGTCTTAATAATCCGCTCATCACCGCTCAACAGTTCCACGCGTGGCTTGGAGATTGGCAACGCGTGGTTCTTCATTGCACCAAAAGGTCCACTGCTGCTCGACCTGCGTAAAGTTCGACTCTGCACCTACAACTACCGGATTAGACCTCCAGACCCCATTCACGACTGGATCATTGAGCAAGGCCTTGACGAGTTCATTCGGGGCCGACCAGCCATTTTATCATTGTGACAATTTGTTTAGGATTCTTATACAGCTGGAAACTTGTGCTCCCACAGACAGCGTGATGCTTGCCGTGGGGATACCGCCGGCAGAGACGTGTGCCATCTGCCTTGAGCCTGCCAGTGGCACCATGTCGCATCTCGCGGTGTGCCACCACGGCTTTCATTCGGAGTGCATTGCTGAGTGGGTGGACAAGGCAATCGGGATTCCGACGTGTCCGCTGTGTCGAGAACCAACCGTCAATGACGATCTTACGGTGGTGGGGTCACTCGGCAATGACAAGCTCATGTTTGTGGATGATAACAACAGCAAGATGTACTACCGGTGCGGTCATGATCTTCGTCGTGAGTCGATGCCCGTGGAAGCTGGTGCACTTGCCGACTCGATCGTCCAGTACCTCGGAACCACCGCGCCACTTCGGTTCCAACGGCGATCGATGCGCGCCAACAAAACCAGCCATTACACGGTTGTACGTGAGCCGTGGAATCGAGAGCACCTTGTCGATGCAGTGCGATTGTACACCACATGC
>Ga0181568_10002126_pt1 | contig 18029 bp, 15 predicted proteins | sample 101ome_20_FD_133758 | JGI IMG/M metagenome (GOLD analysis project Ga0181568, IMG submission 133758) | Coastal salt marsh microbial communities from the Groves Creek Marsh, Skidaway Island, Georgia - 101404AT metaG (megahit assembly) | ecosystem: Environmental > Aquatic > Marine > Intertidal... | reverse complement strand
CGCTGTTTGCTGCATAATCTTTAGAATTGAAGCGTGATATACACATTGAATCCCCAAATCGATTTCTAGAGCTTTATAAAAGGGAATTACCATGGTCATCAGTTGTGGACCCTTCCATGCGGGCTTGGTTTGTTTCAGGGCGATCGGATTGAAAAGCCCAGAGGCAACCAGACTCGCGGATTGCTTGCCATGGTCTATAGCAACAAAAGATTTTTGATCGTTTGAGAGTTTTTGACAAAAAGAAATGCCAGATAATCCTAGGCCGACAACGATATAGTCAATCAATTTATTGGGTCAGGGCTATTACTGATGTAAAAGACACGATTATTCGCAACTAGTTGCTCCACATGTCATGCTCAAAATTTCGAATGATATTTTTCAAGCGTTGAGATTCTGTAATCCTGAGGTAAGGGTTTTCTTTAATATAAGGCGTATTAATTAGATCTCTATCGTCCATGACATTATCAATTCTATACAGATAGGTATGAAATTTTCTAGATAACAATAGCTGATCAAAAGTAATTCGTTTAGAATTGTTTTTATCACTGAACACATAGTGTTTATGTAACTCACTTCGAATATCCTTATACCATATCCAGAAAAAAGAAACTGGTTTTTTTTCTGGTGATCCCTCTGGAGCATCTGCAAATTCGAAAGATTGATATCCAACAGGCTGAATAGCTAACAAACGATATCTTAGCTCACCGTATTTTTTATCGAAATACCAAAGACCTTTTAAATTGTATCCAACAATGTGGTATGAAGGCATATAGCCGACATCTCTCCAGTCAATTTGACCATCACCATTTATATCTTCCTTTTCAATTTCATCAACGATTACTAATTCATTTTTTTGATCATCTGGTAAATCTTCACGGGCTTGTCGAAGTCTATCACCATCATCAAGTCTTGTAAAGTTCCTGAATCCTTCATTATAGATCAACAATGTATCAGAAACCTCAATATTTTCATTCGTAGCCAAATTTTCAACAAACCTGGAACCTGTACCATTTTCACTTAAGGTATTTTCAAAAATGTATTCTCTAATTATACGCCACAACGACTTTCTATCACTGGAAAACAAATACACTCTATCATCTAATGGGTAAAATAATGGATAGTTAAATTGTTCATATCCATCAACATATTCGTAAACTATTTTACTCCATAAAACATCCTTATCGTCGACATATGGATGCTCTAGAGGTTCGTTAAAATCTAAAGAAATCTGTTTTTCAGTTTTTTTCCCAATATCAGAAGGTTTATTAGCATTCAACAAATTAGATTGTGATATCAATTCACTTGAAATAAAAAGAAAACAAAAAACCAAAAAATGTTTTTTCATGATTATCATTTTAATCTAATACTAAAATCTCTTACTTTAACATTAGGGATAGGTTCGCGATCTCCCTCTGAAAAGGCAGTTGAAACGATATTTGTAAAGAAAGCAACTTGTCCAGGTGTTTGAGTTTCAATCAGTGCGGAAAGTTCGCGCAACTCATCTCCACGTACAGATCGAACGGGAGAGGACCCAACTTGAAAATCAAAACTTTCTACGTTGATTTTTAAATCATAATCAAAATCTTTAGGCTTTTCTCCCGTTACTTTTCCTCTTACCAGTCCACGTCTCGAAATTCCATCAGATCCTAAAAAGTAATTATTGTTGTAAAAGATTGCACTTTCCATTTCAGGAAGGTCTTTAACCCTGAAAGATTTTGTTTTTCTTATTTTGGGGTTTGAGGCATCTGTAATTATGATTTCTGTATTGTTTAGAGAGTTGGGATAAACTTTCCATGTGCTATTACCAATTGCTGAAGTTCTGGCGCCATTAGACCGAACCCTTAAATTGGATCCGAGTATTTCAGGATCTGAAATTCTAACTAGATTAGGAAGACCTCTATATAAGATGTCCATCTTAGGAAGCTCCACAAAAAAATCAGTTCGATTATTGATAAATAAACTTTGCTCGACTGGGATTGGTGATAAACTCCCATTCGCTTCTCGAAAGTAAAGATTTCCAATAATCTTTTTTTCACCAGCTGTATTAAATCTCTTTGTTATGTTTACTGCTCCACCACCAATCGTGTAATCAATATTTTCTCTTAATTTTTCATTTCCTATCCGTAAGGATACGGAGTCAGGTCTAAAGTTACCATCTATTCGTCCGACAATAATTTTAGCATCATTTATATTTTGGTTAACGTAATATGAAGGCTGAGAATCAAATAATGTTTTTGAAGTGTTGATGTTAACCGCACTCCCATCACTTTTAATCTTGTCAGTTAGAGCCTGCGTCATTTGAAATTCAAGCTCACGAATATCAGATTGAAGTTTCGTTAGTTTGGAAAGAGAGGCAATCTTTGGAAACCCTTTAAAATTATAATCAAGGTAAGGTTGTATTGTTCCCTCAGAGTTGACGACTGAATCCTTGAAAGTAAAGCTTCTTGAAATTAAATCATTGCTTATGGAAAAGTCATGGGGTGTTCTCTTAACAGATAAACGATTTTCTTTTGAAACGATTGAATCGATAATCGACTTCATCAAAGCGGAATAATTTTTAAATTGATCTACATAAACCAAACCTAAACTGTCATAATTATTACCATCAAAGAACATATCATCTAATTCGATTGATTTGTCCATTGTTTGAAAGTTCGTAATCAACAGGGTGTCGTTTCTATTTGGGCCGTCTTTGATTACAACAGACTTCTTGTATTTATTTTTACCAGTTTCGTCAAGAAGTAAAGTGTCTTTTAATGTTTGAACAAAATCATAATATTGATCAGTAGCCTCTTTGATGACAGGAGCCCATTCATTAGCGAATGCATAACTTGGATTTTCAGTATTTTGAGCGAATAACCTGTATAGCTCATTACTTTTTTCGTTTTTTGATTTAATTGAGTTTTCTATTTCCTCATTTAAAATTCCTAATGTAGCCAATACCTCCTTACTAATATTCAAAGCCAACATCGCAATAAACACGAGATACATCATGTTTATCATTTTTTGTCGAGAATCTTGTTTTCCTGCTGCCATTAGTTGTTTTGTATTTAATTCCCCATTGCTTTCGATATAGCAGAGTACTTTTCATTCAGCTGCTTTACGAGTGAATTCATTTCTTCCAACTGGACCACAAGTTTATCGCTTGCGGAAACAACATCTCTATGTGCTTGTGGTTGTCCGTCGAGACTCTTCTCAATACTGTTATAAACATCTTGTACTTGAGAAACACTTACACTCGCCGAAGCAAGACGATTATTGAGCTCATCTACATTCACTTGGAAATTTTCTGGAATTTTGATGGTAGCTGCTGCAATTGTTGCAGACTGTAAACTTCCTGTAAGAATTTGAATTTGTTTGGTTGCACCTACAAAAGCTTCTTTAAGCGCATCAACCTCTTTCGAAACATCGGAGATAGCAGCTTCCGGGGTTACATCACCGTTGTCGTCATCTCCAGTGACGGCATAACCTCTCAAACCTGCAATCATAAAAATTACAGCTTCAGTGATTAGTCCTGCTGATAACCATGTATTCCCACTAAAAATAAAATCTTTGTGTGTAATTTTTAGTAGTGCTCCAATAATTACAACTGACGCCCCAAGTCCAAAAACGAGCTCGAGGTATTTTTCTGGTATAAAAAACTTTTTCTTCATTACTATTAAATTATCTACTGTTTGACCCTAAATAGTCACGCACCAAGCGTAAACCAATATAACTTTTTGCACTATCTGCATACTCGTAATCTCTACTACCAACTTTTAAAAAGTAAGCGATGTCTTTCCACGAACCACCACGAACCACCTTTCTTTCGTTTCCTGGCATATACACGTCAGGATTAAAAGTAGTATTAAATTCATAACTTTCGTTGTAATAGGGCGAAGATGTCCATTCAGCCACATTTCCAGACATATTGTAAAGGCCAAAATCGTTTGGTTCATACGAGTCTACTTCCGCTGTGTATACAATGTTGTCAGCTGCATAATCGCCTCGTTTTGGCTTAAAATTAGCGAGAAAATCTCCACGGTTATCAACCAAGTATGGTCCACCCCATGGGTAAATTGCGGACTGCTTTCCTCCACGGGCAGCATATTCCCATTCTCCTTCGGTCGGTAATCGAAACTCCCCAACTGTCGTTTTATTTTTTTCTCCCCTTAAATAATCGTTTCTATATTTTGTTCTCCAATTCGCAAATGCCTTGGCCTGTTTCCAACTCACTCCTACCACTGGATAATCCGCATAGGCAGGATGCCAAAAATACTCGTTAAACATCGGTTCATTGTAACTGTACTTAAAATCTCGAATCCATACCGTTGTATCAGGGTATATCGGAACTGCATCATAAATTAAAAAATCGGCTCGGGAAAGCTCGTTGATATTTGAGTTTTTCATTGCATTGACAAAGTCATCAACTTGTAATTCAGAGAAACGATAAATTAATTTTTTTGTGTCAATCGACTTTACGCCATTGTACCACTCATTTTCAGGTAAATAAATCGAATCCTCCATGACTTCAGCATAGTGAATATCTGGATAATTCTCTCTTTCCCAAAAAATTTGCTCGTCACGATTGAGTGGGAGTGAGTGATGAAAAACACTATCAGGAGAAGTTCTGGTTGATAACCAAAGTTTTATTGGGTTTTGTGCTCGAAAGCGAACGAGTTGTTGGTAACCATTCAGACTTGTCAAATCCTCCTCTGGATCGCCGATAAAGTCTTGCATAGCGGGATAGTAGCGAAGGATTTCACCTCCAGAAGTATTGTAAAGATCTTCTAAACTTTGATTTTCTGCAATTTCAAGTTGCTCGTCAGCCGGCATCACTTCTTCAAGTTCATCGGGGTCATTTAATATAGAGTAGAAAAAATCAACATCGTCTGAGGGAATGGCAGTTGTTCCACGTTCATAGTTATTATCCTCGTACATGCCTTCAAAAACCATAACGGCTTTTTCAGCAAGCTTTGAACGAACAATCGAATCTTTTACCCATTCGATGAATTGCATATACTCCCGATTGGTGATTTCGGTTTCGTCCATATAAAAAGTTCGGATTGTCATCGTTCGTGTAATATCATTTTGTGCATCGACGATATCCTCGTCAGATGATCCCATAATAAAAGACCCACCAGGAACTTCAACCATCCCATGTGGGTTTACCCGAATAAACTTTTTTGTCTTAACTCCTATTAACTCGCCTTGGTCGCGTTTACCACAACTCATGACTATAATTAACAAAGCAAGTAATGCGTTTGTGCTTCTCATTACGAATGCTAAATTAAGATATTTATTAACAATACTATTCACAAAAATATGTAATTTAAATAATACTTCTACGAATGGCCTTCCACCAACGCTCGGGAACCGTTCCTTTTTCCGCCGAATAAAAATCCTTTTCCGAACAAGAAATCAGCACCGATTCCAGATTAGAGTCGTATTCAGGCTGTACTTCTAACCACCATCGCTTACTCAAAGAGCTTTGGTAAAAAATTAACTCCTGATCATCGCACGATACCACGTATCGAACGCTATTTTCTTTTGTTGAAAACGGATGTTCATTGACTCTGTAATGCATTCCTTCAATTATATACCATACGGATTGGGCTGTCAAATTAGAGGATGCGCTGCTTTCTGGAATATTGCACAAACCGACAAATCGAACCCTATCACTGATACCAACATAACGAGCTAATGCACAAAATTGTTGTGCGGTAAACCCATTTACTTGTGTCAAACCACCCTGAAGCTCGTTAGATTTTACTGCAGTCATGTCCATAGAAACGATGTCTGAGTCTCGCATCAATGGCTCTACAACCTTGAGGTCAGATGTGAGTGTACCTAGACGAATGGACTCGAAGTACAAGCGTTCCATCAAATCAATTTCGTCTTGAGCAACCTTATAACTTTGATATCCCAAATTACAGAAATTGGTCATGTAGTTTGGACGATTAGCGATGAGTTGTGACATATAGGAATCTGGAGAAATAAGACTCCCATCTCCTCCAAAATCAAATTTATAGTCGATCGAGGTGAGGTTGTAGTATACCTCAAACTCATTGAAAACGCTACACAAGCCCAAAGTGTTTTCTTGACTACCACCAAAAGCAATAAGTAGAATGTTACGCTGATACATTTCTTTGGCAATATCATGCAATGCCTTGTGTGAGTCTTTCTCTTTTTCGCCAATCGGAATGTCCCCCAAGTCGATGATGTTATTATTCCAATTTCCAATATACAGACTGTAAAGTGCTTTACGAATACCATTTAGGTTTTGTTTGCGCTGGTGGGGTTGTCCAATTGATCTCGTTTCTTGAATACCAACAATAGCGATTCGTGCACCTTTAAAACTAGGGATACCTGCCTTTTCAGAATGTATTTTAAGTTTATTTCCTATGGTTTGAGACTCTGTTATCGAACGTATAGACAAAACTTCATCAGGAACAGGGGTAAGAAGCTCAATTGCCATCGCTTATTTTTTTGTTTTCTTCTTTTTAGGCTTGCTTTTACTCAACATCGCTTGTACTTCTTTGAGAGATAAATCAGCTACTGCGATGGTTTTATTGAGTTCAATTTTGGTTTTTCCTTTGATGAGGTTGTGGCGACCCCATCGTGCCTTTTCAATACGAATGCCTTCTTCTTCCCATACACGGACAACGCGTTCGGCCTCTTTCTTCTTTTTTGCCTCGATCAATTCTTTGATGTCTTCTTCAGAAAGCGTATCAAAATCATACTGTTTGGATACATTGATAAACCACCCATTCCATTTGATAAAAGGTCCAAAACGGCCCTTTCCTTTCGTAACGCCTAGACCTTCATAGGTGGCGATTGGGGCATCGTCTTTACGTTTCTGTTCGATACATGCAATCGCTTCTTCGAGGGTAACGGACAAGGGGTTTGCATCTTTGGGCAAGGAAACAAATACCTTGTTGTGCAACACATATGGCCCATAACGTCCATTATTGGTTTGTACAGGCATTCCCTCATACTCCCCTAGCGTTGCAGGCAATTTAAACAAGTCTAAGGCTTCTTCGTATGTGATTTTAGATAAGCTATACGTGTCTGGCATATTGGCAAACAAGGGCTTTTCTTCGTCCTCCACAGTTCCCAATTGTGCCATAGGACCAAACTTTCCAAGTCGAACACTCAGTTGACGACCAGATTTTGGATCGGTCCCCAAAACTCGCTGTCCTGTCTCTCGTGTCGCATTTTTCTTAACGTCTTCTACGACTGGGTGGAAATTGGCATAAAATTGCTTCATAATCGATTCCCACTCCGAATTTCCAGTAGCAACCTGGTCAAAATCTTGTTCAATACTGGCCGTGAATCCGTAATCCACAATATCTTTAAAGTTGTTGATCAAAAAGTCGTTGACCAAAAAACCAATATCTGTTGGTACAAGTTTTCCTTTTTGTGAACCTGTTTTTTCGGACTGATTCACTGAGGTGAGTTTATTGTCCTGCAAAACAAGCTGTTTATAGGAGCGCTCTTCACCTTCATGGGTTCCTTTGGCAACATACTTTCGATTAAGAACGGTAGATATGGTCGGCGCATAGGTAGATGGTCTACCAATCCCGAGCTCCTCTAATTTTTTGACCAGTGATGCCTCGGAATATCTGTAGGGAGGGCGACTATAACGCTGGGTGGCAACAACGCGTTTTGCATGCACAGTCTCATCTTGCTTCATCGCTGGTAATAGGGATTGATCCTCCTCTGAAGGGTCATCAACACCTTCTAAATACAATTTTAAAAACCCATCAAAAACCACAACCTCTCCACGAGCGACAAAGTCATGGTTGTGTTTGTCTGTAGTAATCCTTGCAACCGTTCTTTCCAGTTGTGCCAGACTCATCTGTGAAGCCAAGGTACGCTTCCATATCAGTTCATAGAGTCTTTTCTGATCAAACTCTACATCCACGCTCGTTCGACTCAAATCGGTAGGTCGAATGGCTTCATGCGCTTCTTGTGCACCTTTTTTAGACGTTTTGTATTGGTTAATTCGAACATATTCTTTTCCGTAGTTGCTTTCAATAACCGATGCGGCTTGGCTCAAAGCCTGTTTGGAAAGATTTACACTGTCGGTTCGCATATAGGTAATCAAACCTGCTTCATATAGGCGTTGGGCATTTTGCATGGTCCGACTCACAGAAAATCCGAGTTTTCGCGATGCTTCTTGTTGTAAGGTTGAGGTGGTAAAGGGTGCTGCCGGCGATTTGGTCGCTGGCTTTTTCTCGATGGAAGAAACTTGAAAGATGGCATCGATATTCTGTTCTAAAAACGACGATGCTTCTTGCTCACTGCTAAAAGTTGTAGCCAATTCTGCTTTGAAAGCTTTCCCTTCAACTGTGGTAAAGTCTCCCTGCACTTTAAATGTCTCTTTGGGAACAAAGTTTTCGACTTCACGCTCACGCTCAACAACCAAACGAAGGGTAACAGACTGCACACGCCCTGCTGACAGACCGCCTTGTACTTTACGCCACAGTATGGGTGATAATTCATAACCAACAAGTCGATCTAGCACACGTCGTGCTTGTTGAGCGTCAACTAGATTTTGATCGATTTGTCGCGGGTGCTCAATCGCATGGTTAATCGCAGTCTTTGTTATCTCATTGAAAACGATTCGCTTTGTCTTTTCTTTTTGCAACTCCAAAACATTGGACAAATGCCAAGCAATGGCCTCCCCTTCCCGATCTTCATCACTGGCAAGCCAAACCGTATTAGACTTTTTTGCTAAGCTCTTCAATTCAGAAACAAGCTTTTTCTTATCACTTGAAACGGTGTATTTTGGCAAAAAGTTTCGCTCAACATCTACCCCTAATTCTTTGTCGGGAAGATCCGAAACATGTCCATAACTGGACACTACTTTGAAGTCTGGCCCAAGGAATTTTTCAATGGTTTTGGCCTTAGCTGGTGACTCAACAATAACAAGATTTTTCGCCATATGTCTGCGTAAAAACGGAAACAAAAGTAGTAGAATTATTTTTGAACAAACAAAAATTTTGTTCTTCATTACCCTAATTTTCTTAAAAAACAACTACAATTCTTTGTACAGAATCCATTAATTTTGTGATGTGATTGCAAGACTATTTCCGATTACCAAAGACCTGTTGACCTATAATAGATCGACTCTTTATAGCGACTTGATAGCAGGGCTTTCTATTGCAGTAATTGTTATCCCGCAAGGGTTGGCATATGCGATGATTGCAGGACTGCCACCAATTTATGGGCTTTACGCAGCCCTTGTCCCCCAGTTCATCCACGGAATTATGGGAACCTCACGCCACCCGGCTGTTGGACCAGTAGCTCTTGATTCGCTTGTCGTTGCCATTGCCTTGGGAGCTTTGTCTTTGAGCGGAATTGGGGAGGTGGTTGCTGCTGCAATATTTTTAGCAACAATGGTCGGCATCTTACAAATCACTATGGGGCTCCTTCAAATGGGCGTATTGGCCAATTACTTATCCCGACCTGTAATCAGTGGTTTTACTTCTGCTGCTGCAATTATCATTGGATTGAATCAAGTGGAGCATCTATTGGGATTGCAAATTGAATCGTCAAATCAGATTCAAAAAATGTTATTGTCCGTTGCACAAAATTTCAATGAAACTCATTTGATTACAGTTGTCGTTGGTGTATCTGCCATATCTCTGATATTGGTCACAAAAAAATATTTTTCCAAATTCCCTTCTGCATTACTCGTTTCGGTATTTGGCGTTTTATTGATTTGGAGCACTCGTTGGGACTTGCATGGTGTTGAGATTGTTGGACATATACCTGCTGGACTTCCAAATTTCGATCTTTTGACTGTCTCTCCAGAACTGATGAGAGACATGCTGCCCTTTGCTTTAACCCTAGCCGTGATTGGCTATGTCGAAATCATTTCAATCACAAAAGAATTGGAAGAACAGGAAGAAAAATATTTTCTCAAACCCAATAAAGAGCTTATGGCTCTTGGGACTGCAAATCTGGTGGGGTCCTTTTTTCAATCCTATCCTGTATCTGCCAGTTTTTCTCGATCAGCAGTGAAGTTTCAATCTGGTGCTTTGACAGGGATGACAGCTGTTTTTAGTGCATCAATTGTTGGCCTTACGCTTCTTTTTTTTACTTCTCTATTCTTTTATCTCCCGATTGCAGTACTAGCAGGAATAATCATGGTTGCTGTAATACGCCTGATTAATATCCGCTATGCAATTGATTTATACAAAACGCGCCGCGATGAGTTTTTCCTTCTGCTTATTACCTGTATTCTCACACTGTTTGTTGGAATCTCACAAGGAATTCTCATAGGAACTTTGTTGTCTTTGTTGCTCATGGTGATCCGAACATCAAAGCCACATTATGCCATACTGGCCAAGGTTTCAGGAACAAACTATTACAAAAATATTTCTCGCTTTGAAACAGATGCAAATATCGATGATAATATTCTCATCTTGAGATTTGATGCTCAATTGTTTTTTGGCAATCGAGACTATTTTAGAAAAATTGTATTTAAAGAAATAGAAAAGAAACCAAATTTGAAAGGGTTTATCTTGGTTGCTCGGGGGATTACATACGTCGATAGTAGCGGTCTCAGCACCTTAAGTGCCATGATCAAGTCGTTTCAGCAGAAAGGGATTCTTTTTATGGTAGCTGGGGCAATCGGACCTACTAGAGACCTGTTACAAAAAAGTAAACTTACAGATTTGATTCAAGAAAAAAACATGTTCGCAAAAACTGCTGATGCGGTGGAGTATTTTAAAGGAAAAGTCGTGCCGACCGACGTACAGAAAAAAATTGCGAGTCAAACGAATCATTAATACCCTTAAATTGAATGGATATGAATTGGATATATGACCCTTGGCCCTGGTATATAGGTGGGCCTCTTATTGCTTTTGTTATGTTATTGCTTTTGTTGAGCGAAAAAAAATTTGGAATGTCTTCAAACCTCAGAACGATTTGTGCTGCATTTGGTGCTGGAAAATCCACTCCTTTTTTTGACTATGACTGGAAGTCCCAAGGCTGGAATATCATAGTTATATTAGGCGCTTTTGTAGGTGGTTTGATCGGTGCACAATTTTTATCCACCCAGACTGCGGTTGATCTGCACCCTGATGTTATCCTTCAACTCCAAGAACTCAACATCGTTGACGCAGGTCAGGCGTATATGCCAGAAAGATTGTTTGGGAGTGCTAGCCGGACCGACTGGAAGTCTTTGTCAATTCTAGCTGTTGGTGGATTTCTGGTCGGATTTGGAGCTCGTTACGCTGGCGGCTGTACATCTGGCCATGCGATTTCGGGCTTGAGTAACCTCCAACTTCCATCTTTGATTGCAGTTATCGGATTCTTTATTGGAGGAATTATAATGAATCATTTTCTAATTGGCTATATTTTATGAGAACGATACAATATTTTATCATCGGTATCCTGTTTGGGGTTACTTTGTTTAAATCTGAAGCTGCCTCATGGTTTCGCATCTATGAAATGTTCCAATTCAAATCATTTCATATGTTTGGAATCATTGGATCAGCTCTTGTTTTGGGGGTTGTCATCACTCAAAGCATCAAACGTTTTGGAATCAAGTCGTTTTATGGACAACCTATTGTGCTTGCAGACAAAGAAAAGATGCTAAAAAGCAATCTTTATGGGGGTATTGTATTTGGTCTTGGCTGGGCACTGGTAGGAGCTTGTCCTGGTCCAATCTTTGTTCTTCTAGGAGCGGGTTATCTTCCTGTTTTGGTGTTGTTTTTCTTTGCCACATTAGGGACTTTTGTATATGGAAAGCTCAAAAAACGACTTCCACACTAGCCAATAATTGGATCACCAAATACGTATACTGACAAAATGTCGGTATTTTTGTATTTTTGCTTGCATTTACAATTAAAATAACAGCTTTGTACTCTGAAAAACAACACGATAAAGATCCCAACCTTTACAATGGTGAAATTCTCGATGTGCAACATCTAAAAAACCATGGTAAAAAGATGTATATCGAAAGCTATGGATGTCAGATGAACTTTTCAGACAGTGAGATTGTTGTATCGATTCTGGGAGAAGCTGGCTACGCAACCACCCGCGATCTTAAAGAAGCTGACTTGGTGCTTGTAAACACCTGTTCAATTCGTGAAAAAGCAGAACAAACGGTCAGAAACCGATTGGAGCAATTTAACGGCGTCAAAAAAAGCAATCCCAATCTTAAAGTTGGGGTGTTGGGTTGTATGGCGGAGCGACTCAAATCTAAATTCCTTGAGGAAGAAAAAATTGTTGACCTCGTTGCAGGGCCAGATGCATACAAAGACCTTCCTAATCTCGTTAAAGATATAGAGGAGGGGAGAGATGCTGTGAACGTGATTTTATCAAAAGAAGAAACCTATGGGGATATCCGACCTGTTCGCTTACAATCGAATGGGGTCACTGCCTTTGTATCCATCACACGAGGCTGTGATAATATGTGTACTTTCTGCGTCGTACCATTTACGCGAGGGAGAGAGCGCAGTCGTGACCCAAAAAGCATTTTAAAAGAAATGAAAGATTTAGCCGATAAGGGATACAAAGAAGTCACCCTGCTCGGTCAGAATGTCGACAGTTATTTATGGTATGGAGGTGGTCCTAAAAAAGATTTTCGAAAGGCATCAGATCTCCAAAAGAAAACTGCGATTACTTTTGATAAACTCCTCGATATGGCTGCCAGTGAGCAGCCAAATATGCGCATCCGATTCTCTACATCTAATCCGCAAGATATGACTGTGGATGTTCTATATGTAATGCGAAAACACAAAAACATTTGTAACTACATCCACTTGCCCGTGCAGTCTGGTAGTGATCGCGTTTTGAAAGCGATGAACCGGCAACATACCAGAGCAGAGTATATTGAACTAATTGATCATATTCGAACAATATTACCGGATTGTGGAATTTCACAGGACATGATCAGTGGATTTCCAAATGAAACCGAGGAAGACCATCAAGAAACCCTCAGTCTGATGGAATACGTCAAATATGATTTTGGATTTATGTTTATGTACTCCGAACGCCCAGGAACTCCAGCCGCTAAAAAGCTTAAAGACAATATCCCCGAGAATGTAAAAAAACGTCGTTTACAAGAAGTTGTCACACGGCAACAACGACACGGGTTGTATCGAACCCAGCAGTTTGTTGGTCAAACTGTAGAGGTTTTGATTGAAAAAGAATCCAAAAAATCTAAAAAGCACTGGAGTGGACGAAATCAACAAAATACTGTAGTGGTTTTCCCAAAGGAAAACTTTAAAATTGGGGATTTTGTAAATGTACAAATCGAAGATTGCACATCTGCAACCCTAATCGGTAAAGCCGTAAGCCATGGATAAAATTCAATCGATCAAGCAACGCTTTGAAATCATTGGGAATGACCCCCAACTCAATCGCGCAATTGGGAAAGCGATTCGAGTCTCACCAACAGATATTTCTGTTTTGGTGACTGGCGAAAGTGGAGTCGGTAAAGAGAGCATTCCTCGAATAATTCATCAACTTTCTTTACGAAAGCATGGGAAGTTTATCGCTGTCAATTGTGGTGCTATTCCCGAAGGAACAATCGATTCGGAACTGTTTGGTCATGAAAAAGGGGCCTTCACAGGTGCTACATCCACACGAAGTGGCTATTTTGAAGAAGCTGATGGAGGAACCATATTTTTGGATGAAGTCGGTGAATTGCCATTGACCACACAAGTTCGCTTGTTGCGGGTTTTGGAAAATGGTGAGTTTTTGAAAGTCGGTTCATCGCAAGTTCAAAAAACCAATGTTCGAATCGTAGCAGCCACCAATCTTGATATGCCCAAAGCCATTCAGCAAGGGAAATTTCGAGAGGACCTGTTTTATCGTTTAAGTACAGTCGAAATTGTACTTCCCCCACTTAGAGAAAGAAATGGAGATATTCATTTACTATTCCGCAAGTTTGCAGCAGATTTTGCGCAGAAATATAAAATGCCAACTGTACGTTTAGACGAGCAGGCACAGCAACTCTTGGAAAGACAACAATGGCATGGGAATATTCGACAGCTTCGCAATGTAGCTGAACAACTATCAGTTTTAGAACAAGACCGTGCTATTGGAGTCGATACTTTAGGACTATACCTACCAGACCACAATACAAGATTACCAGCCGTGGTTCCTTCATCGGCTGGGGGTGGGAGTGATTTTGGTTCAGAGCGAGAAATTTTGTACAAAGTACTTTTTGATATGAAATCTGACCTAAACGACTTAAAGCAACTCACTTTGGAATTGATGAATTCCTCAAGTACAGAACAGGTTCGCTCTGACAATGAAGGTTTGATTCAAAAAATTTATGGCGAAGAACAAAACCAATCTGAGCGTTTACTCCCACCAAGAAGCGAATCCAACACCTATCCAAAAAAGGTGGATAACAACTTTGATTATGCCGAGGAGATTGAAGAAGAAGAAACCTTGAGTTTAATCGACAAAGAACTCGAACTCATCAAAAAAGCGCTTGAACGTAACAACGGTAAACGCAAAGCCGCTGCAGATGAACTCGGTATTTCAGAACGCACACTGTATCGCAAAATCAAACAATTTGATATCGATTTGTAATGAGAAAAGCTATATTACTTTGTTTGTCTCTCGTGATGCTTGGATGCAAATTTTATTCGTTCACTGGGGCGTCTATCCCTGAAAATGCAGAAACAGTACAGGTCAACCTTTTCACAAACGACGCAGCCAATTCCATTGGCTCCACTTTTGAACCAGGACTTGATAGAGATTTCACAAATGCTATGCAAGAGGTGTTGCTAAACCAAACAAATTTAGAATTGACTGGAGTCAATGGGGATTTGATTTACGAAGGTGAAATCACAGAATATCGGGTAACACCAACAACAGCCACTGCCCAACAAACTGCAGCACAAAACAGGCTGACGATCTCCATCAACGTTCGTTATATCAACACCAATAATGAAGAAGATAGTTTTGAAAAAAGATTTTCTCATTTTTATGATTTTGCAGATACAACACAACTACAAACCGTGAAAGCAGATGCCCACGAAGAGATTTTTGAGCGCATTACCCAAGATGTCTTTAACCAATCCCTGGCCAAATGGTAAACGAAAAGCAAACGATTGAAGAATTGCAGGGTTTGGCGAAAAATGATCCTGAGAAAGCGCTCGTAACAGTCAAAAAAATGATTAAGGAATATCCGTATTTCATGGCGGCACGCGTATTGGAATTGGATATTCTCAAAACGACAAATCAAAAGAGGTATAAACATGCGCTACGTGCTTGTGCGTTGCAGACAACACAGAGAAATGTATTGTATGAGCATTTAGAAAATCTCGCAAAAAGCATTGAAAAAGATGGACAACAGCCCATCGCGATTCCGAGCGAAAACAACGTCCACTCCTTCTTGCAATGGCTAGAGTTAGTCGGAGATAAAACTTCAGATCCAACGCAAACAAAGTTTGACTGGATCGATGATTTCTTGGCACAGAACGCAAAAATAATTCCTTCAAAAAACGCCTCTTCGAAAAAAGACCTATCCAAAGAGAATCCACTGTCGAAAAATGAAATCATGACAGAAACACTTGCACATTTGTATTGGAGACAAAAAAAGTATGATGAAGCTAAGAAAGCCTTCAAAATTCTCTCTTTGAAATATCCAGAAAAAAGTGGTTTATTTGCAGACCATATCAAACAAATCAAAGCTGAAAAGTCGAAATAATTTTATATGAGCACATTTTCCATTTTTATCACTCTGATTATCATCGTATCATTTCTTTTGGTGCTCGTCATCATGGTTCAAAATCCCAAAGGAGGCGGTCTTTCCTCATCTTTTGGTGGGGGCGGACAACAAATTGGAGGCGTACAAAATACCACAGACTTCTTGGATCGTAGTACATGGGTCCTAGCCAGTTTATTGTTGGTTCTTATTCTATTGTCAAACTCAATGGTATCACGACCCGGTTCTCTTGAAGACTCTAGCTTGTTGAGTACTGAGGCTATAGAAGAGGTTATCCCTGAAGAAATTCCAGAAGAATTACCTGAAGTTCTTCCTGAAGACACCCCCACTGAATAACAATATCTAATCATTTAAAATAAAATGCCACAATGTCACAATTTGGCAGATGATTTCACAGTCAAAGGCATTGGCACGATTCATGTTAAAGTAAAAAAAAAGTATACCAAATTATGAGTAAATTAAACATAAAACCTTTAGCTGATAGAGTGGTGGTAACCCCACTTGAAGCTGAAACAAAAACTGCTTCAGGTATTATTATTCCTGATACTGCTAAAGAAAAACCACAAAAAGGAACAGTTGCTGCTGTAGGTCCTGGAACCAAAGACGATCCAATCACTGTTAAAGTTGGGGACTCCGTTCTCTATGGAAAATATGCTGGAACTGAGCTTAAACTCGATGGAACAGATTATTTAATCATGCGCGAAAGCGATATTCTTGCAATTGTATAAATACATAAAAAATGGCGAAAGATATTCAATTTGATGTACAAGCCCGCGAAGGGCTAAAGCGAGGGGTAGATGCCCTTGCAAATGCTGTAAAAGTCACTCTCGGTCCCAAAGGTAGAAATGTTATTATTGACAAGTCTTTTGGTGGCCCACAAGTTACCAAAGATGGGGTGACTGTAGCCAAGGAAGTAGAACTGGAAGACGCCCTTGAAAACATGGGTGCTCAAATGGTAAAAGAGGTTGCTTCAAAGACAAACGATTTAGCTGGCGATGGGACAACAACAGCTACGATTTTGGCGCAAGCCATCGTGCATGAAGGTCTCAAAAACGTAGCTGCTGGCGCAAATCCAATGGATTTGAAACGCGGGGTAGATAAAGCCGCTGAAGCTATTGTGAAAGACCTCGACAAGCAAGCTGTTCAAGTAGGCGATTCATCAGAAAAGATTAAACAGGTTGCTTCGATTTCAGCCAATAACGATGAAACGATAGGAACTCTTATCACTGAGGCTTTTGAAAAAGTTGGCAAGGAAGGCGTGATTACTGTTGAAGAAGCGAAAGGTACTGACACCTATGTTGACGTCGTTGAAGGAATGCAATTTGATCGGGGGTATTTGTCGCCTTATTTTGTGACAAACTCCGAAAAAATGGAAGCTGACCTTGAAAGTCCATATATTTTGCTGTTTGACAAAAAGATTTCCACGATGAAAGATCTTTTACCAGTCTTAGAGCCAGTTGCACAAACTGGTAAACCACTTGTCGTTGTAGCAGAAGATGTGGATGGAGAAGCATTGGCAACTCTTGTAGTCAACAAACTGAGAGGGACACTCAAAATTGCTGCAGTCAAGGCGCCTGGCTTCGGAGACCGTCGAAAAGCTATGCTTGAAGATATTGCTATTCTAACTGGAGGAACTGTAATTTCTGAAGAGCGTGGATTTACTCTTGAAAACACAACTATCGATATGCTTGGCACTGCAGAAAAAGTTACTATAGACAAAGACAATACAACCATCGTTAATGGAGCTGGTGAGGCAGAAACTATCAAGGCGAGAGTACATCAAATCAAAGCGCAGATTGAATCAACAACTTCTGACTATGATAAAGAAAAGTTGCAAGAGCGATTGGCTAAATTGGCCGGTGGCGTTGCTGTTCTTTATGTCGGAGCTGCATCGGAAGTTGAAATGAAGGAAAAGAAAGACCGTGTTGATGATGCTTTACATGCAACTCGTGCTGCCGTTGAGGAAGGTATTGTCTCAGGAGGTGGTGTCGCTTTACTTAATGCGCGTAAAGTCGTTCAAAAGATTAAAGCTGAAAACCCAGATGAGGCAACTGGAAGTCAAATCGTATACAGTGCTGTAGAAGCGCCATTGCGCACAATCGTAACCAACGCAGGTGGTGAGGGATCAGTTGTTGTGTCCAAAGTGGAAGAAGGGAAAGCTAATTTTGGTTATGATGCCAAATCGGAAACTTATGTCGATATGCAAGACGCTGGGATTATCGATCCCAAAAAGGTAACTCGTGTCGCCTTAGAAAATGCAGCTTCTGTTGCTGGAATGGTACTCACTACAGAGTGTGCCTTGGTAGATATCAAAGAAGATGCGCCTCCTGCTGCTCCCCCAATG